>ERZ1740059.356-NODE-356-length-25203-cov-8.113051_pt1 | contig 25203 bp, 25 predicted proteins | sample MGYA00581744_ERZ1740059 | MGnify/ENA primary metagenome ERZ1740059 (study PRJEB43018, sample SAMN04849738) | marine metagenome | isolation source: floating plastic debris | place: Pacific Ocean | collected 2008-08-28 | study: EMG produced TPA metagenomics assembly... | reverse complement strand
TTGCATGCAATGCCCCTACCGGCTGTCATGGTGTGTTATTTGGATGCAAACGCCTAAGTTTTCTCAATAGCGTTAAGTTGGGGTTACGGCGGGGACAATTATAAATATCCTGAACTGGTTTCTGCAGAAGGGTTAAGCGGTAAGACTGTTATTATAGAATAACTGCTTAATGAGTTCTAATGACTGCAGTGTCTATTATCAGTGGCCTAGCTAACTTAGCCAACCATGCCTAGTCGCTTCAAAAACAGCCTGAACTCGGGTGCGCACATCCAGCTTTTCAAGCATATTCTTAGCGTGAAACTTAACAGTTCTCTCACTGATATAAAGTTGTTCTGCAATATCTCGATCGCGGTGTCCCTGAGCCAATAACCGCATCACTTCCTGCTCTCGTTCGGAGAGCGGCGATTCTGTCTGGATTTGCTTAGACTGAATAATCCGTTGCGGTAGCTGTAGCCTCACCTGAGCCACATCGGTCCCTGTTTGCGTTTGTAACTCCCCACCTAGAGACTGCCCCGTCACCAGGATATCTTGAAAAGTTTCAGCCAGGGCAGCCTCACTCAGGGGCTGGGCCGGATCGGCCGCCAGCATCGCTTCTAAGATCACCGTATCGGTGTCATACACCAGACGACAGTACTGACAAGACAAGTTGACTAAGCGATGGGCCATCTGCAGCAGGAGCTGGGTCACTGGCAGCGCCAACGGTTGTTCTGTTCCCAACAGACTCAGGCGCTGCCCCCCAAGGAGAGCCGCCATTTGCTCCGATAGATGGGCGGTATCTGGGGTGTGTAACAGTGCCTGATGGTTGACGGCACTGGCTAGGGCTCCGGCTACCGACAGGCTCAGAATCTGCAACACTTCTAAAAATTCAGGAGCCATAGGGCGATGGCTAAAGATGGCCAGTACGCCGATGGCCTGCTCATCTGCCATTAAGGGTAATCCGGCAAAGCCTTGGATATTATTGGCCATGGCCCATGCCCGATCCTTAACCCAGTCTTCGTCGGGCAGACAGTTGCTCAAAAAAGGAATGCAGTGCTGGGCAATTTTGCCCACTTTGAAGGCCCCCATGGGGACCTGGGCAAAGTCACCGTCTAGACGGGTGTATAACCCCGATGAAGCCACTAACCGCAGGGTGCGACGGTCGGGTTCCACTAGCCAAATGCGGGTAAAGGCACAGCCAAATTGCTTGATTAGACCATTCGTGACGCAGGTTGCGATCGCATCTGGGTCCAACCACCCTGTAAATTCGCTCACCAGCTTGCCACACCGCTTGAGATCAAACAAAAGCCGTGAAACATCCAGATCGTGGGATGTGAGATTAGGCACAGTGGGTGCTACTTTACGGTATAAATGTGAATCTAGCGTAGGTTTGCGATCGCAAACGTATCTTTAACCACATAACGCCAACCAATTACAGAGTCTGGCTCAAAAAGATTAGCGCACTTAGCCAAAATAGCCCTTAATACCAGCCAAGATCGTTTCCATCGCCAAAGCCGCCAGCAATAAACCCAAAATCCGAGTGATCACATTCACCCCTGTTCGCCCCAACCCCTTCTGAATATACTCCGCCGATAGCAGCGCTATAAAGGTAATTAACAACACGCTCAACAACGCCAGAGACGTGAGCAGCTGATCCATCACCCCAAATTTCGTATTATCCGTCAACAGCACCACCGACATGATGCCCCCTGGCCCAGCAATCAAAGGAGTTGCCAGGGGAAACACCGCCAGGTCAATAGACGACGTCGGGTCCGTCGAGGCCGAATGCACGCTAGATTCCTGCAAGACCATCTGTAACCCCACAATCAGTAACAGAATGCCCCCCGCCGTTCGAAACGCTGGCAAACTGATCTCTAACGCCTCTAACAAAACCTGCCCCATCACCAGAAAAGCCAACAAAATTAGCGTAGAAATTCCCACCCCCAACGCTGCAATCCGTCTGCGACTGACCGTAGGCTCCTTTTGGGTGATAGCAATAAAGATTGGCACCAGACCAATCGGGTCAATGACAACAAACAACGTTACCGCATCCTGAAGAAAGTGTTGAAACATATTTTTTCTCGCCAACGATGCTGAAGCACAACAAACCATACAAGCATGGATATAGAATCCTAACTGTAGACAGAACTACAAGCGGTCTTGATTATGCCCTGCTATTGGGTAAAGAAAGGTTGAGTGCGTTACTAGCGGGGGCAAACGTAGCTGTTTTTTTAGGGTTGTTATGGGCGGTACCCCCAGCTAGCGCTATTAAACAAATTGAGACTATGACGCATCACCCTGATACGACCATAGCCGTATTAGGGTGATGCTGAACAATGCATATGTCCTAGGGAGAGACTGTGCCCACGGTCTGTTTAGAACCCTTCAAGAACAATCTTACCCCGTGCCGAGCCGCTTTCGATTTGCGCATGCGCTGCCCGCAACGTTGCCACATCAATTTTGCCCGCGACTTCAGTGGCGGTAGACGAAATACGCCCCTCATCAACCAGCGCAGCTACTTCGTTCAACAGTTTGCATCGATATCAATAAGCGGCGAACACTGCGTTTGATGGCCGCTTAGCCCAATCGCTTACCTGACAACTTGACGACGCACCAAATCAATGGAAAATGAATACCGTTTATCGAGGACCGTGTCGTCAAAGAGCACATAGCTATAGCTATCGGCCTCAACTTGTGATCTCCTATTCTCCCAGACCAAGCGCGGAGTCATGCGTTCTCGTTTTAAGTACCGACCCCAACGTCAAAACTTTAATTTCACTACCCGCCTCAATCCTGGTTTCCCCCAACGGCACCCTGGCCAGCCCATTGGTACGGCTAAGATTCACCAAATTACCAGAACTGTGACCGCCGCTGGCCAAGCTAAACCCATAGCCAGCTTCCCTCAACGATAACTGCCCCCACAAATAGGTCTCCCGTTTACCGCTGGCCCTCAGCTCGTTGTCAGTTGTCGCCCATACAAACGTAGGTGACCAGCCATCGCTCAGTCCCGAGAGCTTTCTGAGGGCCGGTTGCACAAACCGCCAAAAGCTCACCAGCGATGAAACCGGGTTACCCGGCAAACCAAAATAGAGCTGGTGCTGTCCCCCAGTACCAGCAAACGTAGCCACCGTTAGGGGTTTCCCCGGTTTGACCGCCACCGAGCGAATGTGGATGGTGGCCCCCAGCTCTGCCAAAATCTGATCCACATAGTCATAATCACCCACCGACACACCACCGGAGGAAATCACCATATCTGCCTGAGTCAGCGCATCGGCAATGGCCTGGCGCGTGGCTGCCCGTTGGTCTGGCACAATTCCCAGGGGCATCGGCACCGCACCGGTCTGGGTCACCAGCGCCGCCAATGCATAGCGATTAGAATCCACAATCTGACCGGGACCCAGGGGCTGTTTAACGTCCACCAGCTCATCCCCCGTGGATAAAATGGCCACCCGAGGCCGTCGATAGACTGGCACTGGCACACACTGCGCCGCCGCTAGTACCGCTATTTCCGTTGCCCCAATCCGGGTGCCAGACCTCAGCAGGTCTGCCCCTGCCCGATAAAAACTGCCCTGCTTACGCACAAATGCCTGAGCTGCAGGGGACTCTAACACCGTTACCCGCTCACCCTCACGCTGGGTATTTTCCTGAATCACAATGGTATCGGCTCCAGCGGGCAGCATCCCCCCCGTAAAAATACGGGCTGTTTCCCCCGGTTGAAGCGTGCACTGAGGTACCTGCCCCGCCGGAATTTCCTCCACAACGGTTAAGGTTGCCGGTGCTGCGGTTACATCTGCATGGCGTACCGCATAGCCATCCATGGCCGAGTTGTCCCAGTGGGGAAAATCCAGCTGGCTACTAATAGTCTGACCCAGCACCCGGCCTAGACTATTCTCCACAGACACTGTCTCCAGCTCATCAACGGGGGTGACCAGGTCTAAAATCAACGTTTCCGCATCGTTTGCAGGCACCATAGGCTCGGTTAGGGTTAGATTCAATTCAGTATCAGCCACCCCTAACCATATCAAAGGCTCCAGTTACGATAGGAATGTGGGCATGGCCCACTCCTCCATGGCTCTTCAATTGGCTCTTCATTTTCCAACCATGACCACCCTTGCTGCTACCCTCAAAACCCGTCGCCGACAGCTAGCCAAGCACCTGGATACTCCAGTATTACTCTGGTCAGGGTGCTCCACCCCCCGCAATTTTCCAGCCAATACCCACCCGTTTCGGCCCAGCAGCCATTTTCTCTACTTTGCGGGACTGCCCTTAGAAAATGCCGTGGTTCATTTAGCCGATGGGCACCTCACCCTTTTTATGGATGAAGCGACACCCGCTCAGGCCCTATGGCATGGCCCCAGCCCAACGCGTACTGAACTGGCACATAAGATCGGTGCTGGCAAAGCGTTACCCCTGGAAGACTTAAAACACTTTGTCGGTGATCAGGTGGCGACCCTCAGGGTGCAAGACAGCGCCACGGCTACCCAACAAGAGCATCTCCTAGATCGTTCAATTCCCGCTGCAAAACTCTCTCAAGCTCAGGACCTGGCCCTACTCCAGGCCATCGTGCAGCTACGGATGTGTCACGATGACTACGCTATTGCCGAAATCCGTCGTGCGGCTGGGGTTTCGGTTGCGGCCCACAAAACTGGCATGGACACCACAGCGTTGGGCCAAGAGCTAACAGAAGCGCACATTCGAGCTGCCATGGAACAGGTCATCATGGCTCAGGGGATGACTTGCGCCTACAACAGTATTGTTACTGTTCATGGTGAAGTGCTCCATAACAATCACTACCATCATCCCCTCAAAGAGAACGATCTAATCTTGGCTGATGTCGGTGCAGAAACTGATACCGGATGGGCTTCAGACATTACCCGCACCTGGCCTGTGAGCGGTCAGTTCTCCTCCACACAGCGCGACCTTTATGATGTTGTGCTTGCCGCCCATGACGCTTGTATTGAGATAGCTAAACCAGGGGTGGAGTACCGAGAGTTACATTTGCTGGCCTGTCGTACCCTGGCAGCAGGTCTAGTAGATCTCGGTATTCTCATTGGCCAGCCCGACGACTTGGTAGAACAAGATGCCCATGCGTTGTTCTTTCCCCATGGTGTGGGTCATCTGCTGGGGCTAGACGTTCATGATATGGAAGATCTGGGTGATCTTGCTGGTTATGCATCGGGGCGAGAACGTAGCAAACGCTTTGGGTTAGGATTCTTGCGTTTGGACCGACCGCTGCAGGCGGGCATGGTAGTGACGATCGAACCTGGTTTTTATCAGGTGCCCGGCATTTTAGATGATGTGACTATGCGAAAGACCTATGGTGAGATTGTTAACTGGCAGCGATTAGAGCAGTTTGCAGATGTGCGAGGAATTCGTATTGAGGATGATGTGTTGATTACAGAGGATGGCTGTGAGGTGCTGACAGCAGCGTTGCCAACAAGCGCAGACGCGATTGAAAAACTTGTCAAAGCATAGGACTTGGAGTGACTGGCACTCTAAAAGGTGGCACCCTAAAAGATCGAGAAGATCGAAATGACTCTCCCACAACTTCTTAAAATAGGATTCCATTAGTCAATGGGAGAGAATAGGGCTGCGGTTAAACTCTCCCATTGACGATGGTTCTTAGCTACTAACTAGGCTAAGTTTGGGAGCCGGTCCGCAAGCTTGGAATCCATAGTCAGTCCCTGGCGCGATTACCTGCCAGAAGACCACAGAGTGAGGCTCAATGGGTTGGTTGAGGTATGATTTGCGCGCACCTGTGCCTAGGGTGTTAGGACCGGGTTTACCGTTGATAGAGTAGAACCAGAAAGGAATACCTGCTTGCTCACCCGTTGTCGGTGGTGGTGCATTGTAGGTCTTTCCATTAATTGTGAAACTGCCAATGAACGGACCGGGATCAGGGTATTTTAGTGTGGAGTTTTCGTAGCTCAGCGTTGGGTTATTGGCGACAACGTTGTCTATCAGCTTTCCTATTGTGTTACCGGTGCCTGTGAAGTGTACTCCATTGGCATAGGGCTGATCAGTGGGCTTAGATGGATCGGGACCGTAGTATACCAACAGTGTACTTGTGCCGTCCGCGGTGGCATCCGACACAACAGCAGCGGCAGCAGCGCCCATATTGCGATGCATCGTGTTTTGCAGCAGCCGTACACCCTGGCGATATGCCTGGAGTGGACGAACTATGGCATACCCATTAGTGGAGTTGTTGCTTGCAGAAACAAGGACTCGACGGAGCACTGAACGCTCTGCTTTTGTTAGACCGTTTGCCTCGCCCTCACTAATAGGATCAGTAAGAAAGTCACTGAGGGCACTATCATCGGACTGGAGCCGATGGAGGTAGGCATTGAATGGTGTCATAGTTTTATTTGTTGTTAAGCAGACAAAAACTTGTCACCTACATGGTTGCCGTTGCTACAACAATTTTCCAATAGTACTTTAGTCGGAACTTAATATGACATCAGCAAAGTCAATGATTTCAAGGGCTTATGTTGACCATACGAGTATTTTTAGCCTAAAACACTTTTTTAGATATTCAGTTTAATCTCTAAATTAGCCGTTGCTGATTTAGAGGATGAACCGAACGGTTAAATATGCCGTAGGGCAGCACCTTACAGATAAAATCATCCCGAAGATCAGCAACGCCCTAAATTATATGGCTGTGATGGACGACCACAGCTGCTACCCTACTTTAGTAGAGATATGGGGTCAGTTGTCTTCCAGACGAATTCTATTGGGTACACTACTGGTGAAATTGCGTCAGGTTCTCTTACCTCATGGTGACAAACTCTTCTGCAGAGCTGGGATGTATACCAACGGTGGCGTCGAAGTTCGCTTTAGTAGCGCCCATTTTTACGGCAATGGCTATACCTTGAATAATCTCAGCTGCAGAATCTCCCACCATATGGGCCCCGAGAATTTTATCGGTCTGTACATGGACAATTAGCTTCATCAGCGTTTTTTCTTCGAGCTTAGGTAGGGTGTAGTACATCGGTCTAAACCGGGAACGGTAGACCTTAATGCCGGCTTCGCCATATTTCTCGATTGCCTGGATTTCGGTCATGCCAACTGTGGCTACTTCTGGTGTGGTAAATACCGCTGAAGGAACATTCTCATGGCCCATGACCCGACGCTTGCCACCATAGTGAGTGTCGGCAAATGTACGGCCTTCATTGATGGCTACTGGGGTAAGGTTAATCCGGTCAGTACAGGCTCCCACCGCATAAATATTGGATTCTGCGGTCTGGCTGTGGGCATCTACTACAATGGCTCCTTTTTCCACCTCAACCCGAGTATTTTCTAGTCCAAGATTCTCAAGTCTAGGCGTTCGTCCCAGGGCGGATAGGCCAACAACATCGGTCAGTACCATATTGTTGTTTTTTAAGTTAACCTGCAGACCATCTTTGTGTTTTTCAAGGCTAACCAGCTCGTCATTAACAATACGGATGCCGTGGCGTAGCATGGCGTCTTGCACTTCAGTGCGAATATCTTCATCAAAGCCCCGTAGAATCTTGTCGCGACGAATAATTTGGGTGACGTCTGTCCCTAGGGCATTGAGCACACAGGCAAACTCACAGCCGATGTAGCCACCGCCAAAAATGACCATCCGTTTGGGCTGCTGGGCTAAACTAAAAATCTCATCGGAGGTGATGGCCAGGTCAATTCCTGGAATATTGGGTCTACTGGGTTTGCCTCCGACGGCAATTAGAATTTTCTCGGCGGTAACGGTCTGGTCGGCGACTTCAATGGTGTGGAAATCTACGATCCGGGCATGACCTTTGTATAAAGCCACTTCCGCATTGTCGATCATGCGTTGATAGATGGCATTTAGTCGCGTCACTTCATCGTTGACGGCTTTGATCATATGGCCCCAGTCAAAGTTGCCCGGTTCAAATGTCCAGCCATACCCCGCAGCCTCCTGCACATGACTAGCAAAATGAGACGCGTAGACCATGAGTTTTTTGGGGACGCAGCCACGATTTACGCAGGTACCCCCCAGCCGATCAAATTCGGCCACAGCCACCTTTGCCCCGTACTGGGCGGCCCGTCTTGCGGTGGCAATTCCACCCGAACCAGCACCAATCACAAACAGGTCAAAATCGTAGGCCATTGTCTGTCTCCTCTTTCCCTAGTGGGTTGCCTGTTAAGTTGCAGCTATGCCGTGACCAGGCCAATCTATCCTATCTCTTGACTAGCGCTTCGACTGTGGCTGGGCCAAACCCGTCAAAATAGTGACGATTACCGAGTGACAAGTTTTTTGATTTGGGCTAGTTTCGAGGGCTTGTAGGGGGCATAACGCCAGTCTAGATCAAACCAAAACGTCTTTTTGAGAACGCTCTTGTAATGGGAAAAGGTATCAAATGAGGCCTTGCCATGGTAGCTACCCATGCCACTTTGCCCCACACCACCAAAGGGCAAATCGGGTACGCCGATGTGTAGCACCGTATCGTTCAGACAGACTCCGCCCGAGGAAGTTCCTGTTAAAACCTGCTGCTGTTTGGCAGTGTCACGGGAAAACAGATACAGGGCCAGCGGTTTGGGACGGGCCTTGATTTGGCTGAGGGCTTGGTCAAAGCGATCGTAGGTCACTATGGGCAAAATTGGACCAAATATTTCGTCCTGCATGACGGGGGAGTCCCAGGTGACGTTGTCTAGCACCGTGGGGGCGATGTAGCGGGTGCTGGCATCAGTTTCGCCACCGATGAGTACCGTGCCGCTATCGAGCAGCCTAGTTAGGCGCTCAAACTGCCGCTGGTTAATGATGCGGCTGAGGTCAGCACTTTGGGACGGATCGTCTCCAAAGAAGTCGTGGATGGCGGCGGTTAACTTGGTGAGAAAGTCATCTTTGATGGTGCGGTCGATGAGCAAATAGTCGGGGGCAATACAGGTTTGGCCCGCATTAATAAATTTGCCCCAGGCAATGCGTCTGGCCGCATGGTCTAGATTGATGTCAGCGTCAATGATGCAGGGGCTTTTGCCGCCTAGCTCTAGGGTGACGGGGGTGAGGTGCTTGGCGGCGGCGGCCATAACGATGCGACCAATGGCGGTGCCCCCGGTAAAGAAGATGTGGTCAAATTTTTCAGCTAACAGCTGTTGGCTGATGCTGGCATCTCCTTCAAATACGGTGATGTAACTGGGGTCGAAGGTGTCGGCGATTAGGTCAGCTACCACGTTAGCGGTGTGTGGTGCATGTTCTGAGGGTTTGAGCATGGCACAGTTCCCGGCTGCGATCGCACCCACCAATGGCGACACCATCAGCTGAAACGGATAGTTCCAAGGACCAATGATCAGCACGACCCCCAGGGGATCGGGCTGGATCCAGGCCGAGGACGGAAAATTTTCTAGGGTGGATTTTACACGCTTGGGCTTCATCCACGTTTTGAGCTTTTTGATCGCCAAGTTAATTTCTGAGAGGGTGGCGATTTCAAAATAGGCTTCAAACTCAGGCCTGCCCAAATCGGCCTTGGCCGCCGCTACAATATCAGCCTGGCGGTCAATGATGGCCTGTTTTAGCTTGGTTAACTGAGCCAGACGAAAGTCTAAAGGTTTGGTCTGGTCCGACGCAAAGAATAGCCGCTGTTGCTCAAGGGTCTCGGGAATGGGGGACGGTTTAGTCAGCTGAGCTGTCATAGTTGGATGCGTCGGGGATAGATTGGTTGGGTGCTACATACTCTATGATGTCTCGAACTAACGGATCTGACTAGTTGTGACCCAGTCACCCATGTTCCAAACCACCCGCCGTCGCTTGGCCTTTTGGTATACCAGCGTTACGGCTATTTTGCTGCTGATTTTTGCCAGCGGTGTATATTTCTACGTGCGCAATACCCTGGTGGAGCGGGTGGATGACACCCTTAACCATGTGGTGGAGGTGGTTCAGCGTTCTTTGGTAATTGAGGCGGCGGCTCCCTCTACGGGGCGGGTGTTAACCTCGGCGGGGGTAAAAGGGCAGGCCCCGCTGCAGGTGAATGTGGATGATAGTTTTCGTGACAATGCCCAAACCCTAGAGGACGACCACATTGACATTGAATGGTTTGGGCCGACCGGCCAGCTCCAGTGGAGTACCCTATCGGTGCCCATTGGCCTACCGCTGCAGCTCAATGCCGCCGGGGAAACGGTGCATCTAAAAAGCGATCAGGGTAACGATCAGGTGCTGCGACAAATTAGCCGCCGCGTGCAGATCAACAATCAGATCCTGGGGTATCTCCGCGTCAGTCATCCCTGGTTTGAAGTCAGCAAGCCCAGCCGTCAGCTAGTGATTGATCTGAGCATTTGGTCGGGGCTAATTATTGTGGCCACGGGCACCATTGGCTGGCTGCTGTCGGGGCTGGCTATGGCACCGGTGCGTCAGTCCTATCAGCAGCTCAAGCAGTTTACCGCCGACGCGTCCCACGAGCTGCGTAACCCCATTGCCGTGATCCAAACCAATGTTCAGGTGGCCCTGGCCGATCCTGAACCAGACGCGGTCTTTCAGCACAGCCAGCTGCAGGTGGTAGAGCGGCTAACCCGTCGTCTGGGGCGATTGGTGGATAATCTTTTATTTTTGGCCCGCCAGGATGGGGGACTCATCCCCATGCAGTGGGAAGAGCTGGATCTGCACAAGCTGCTGTCGGAGGTAATTGAAGAACAGGCGCTAATAGCCCAGGGTCAGGGGCTAAAGCTGGTTTATCAAGGGGCAGACTCCCAGCCGCTCACCATAATCGGCGATCGCGACCAGCTACTGCGGCTGTTTACTAACCTGATTAGTAATGCCATTCAATACACCCCTGAGGGCAGCGTGACGGTTGATTTGGACAGCACCCATTGGCAGGGACGGGACGCTTACCAGATAACCGTATGCGATACCGGTATTGGCATCTCTAAAGAACTGCAATCCCAGGTGTTTGATCGGTTTTACCGGGTTGATAAGGCCCGCAGTCGTCGCGATGGTACGGGGTCGGGGTTGGGTCTGGCGATCGCAAAAGCCATCATCAATAACCACCAGGGGCACATTCAGCTAGACAGTCAGGTTGGCAAGGGAACAACGATAAGGGCCACATTGCCCATCAAGACAAGTGACGCGTGAGCAGTCTGTTGTATCCTTTGTTGTCTACTGAGCCAAGCTCGCCAGTTCGCCAGCCCCTGGTGTAAATGTTTGCTCCACCACCGTACCTGGTTTGCCCATGGGCTTTGCTTTGCCTTGGTTATAGGCCAGCACCACACCACCCGCATTGCCAGCTCGAATGGTTAGGGACTCCTGGGCGGTCCAGGAGCGCTCGGTCCCTTGCTGCAAAATACCCTCATAGGCCTGGTCGCCGTCGGCAGTGACCCGCACCCAAGACTGTTGAACAAACTCAACATTCACCACGATGGGCTCCTCGGCGGTGGGTGGGGCTGCGTCAGTCTGGGTCGTCGGCTGGGGGGTCGGGGTGGCCGGGGCTGTGCCTCCCAGGATTAGCCTTTCAACAACCTCCGAGTCCACAATTGGCTCGGCGGCATTCTGGGGAATCGCCCGCTGCATCAGATAGGACAGACCACTAACCGAAATGGCAATTAGGACCACGTAGGCCCCATACAAATGGTAAGGCCGGAGCTGAACAGAGTCCCTGGCCCAGCTGCGTCCTTCTCTCTTTGGCGAAGGAATCTCTCCATAGCGATTGGCTAGGGTCTGGCCATCTAACCCCAGGACATCGCCGTAGCGTCTAATCAAGCCACGTACGTAGATGGGCTCGGGCAGCTCATTCGTCTGCGCCTCTTCAATAGCAATCAGTAACCTGGAGCGGACTAAAACCTTGCCCGCCACTTCCTCTAGGGTCTGACCACTGGCCTCGCGGGCATCACGCAGCACAGAGCCCAGAGCTAATAACTGCTCCCGTTGCTGAGTACTGGTGTAGCCTTGGCGTTTCATAGGATAAAAATGTTTCTTAACAATTTAAGCACATCAGTGGTGTGATTCAAGCATACGCCGCTTGAAAGCCCCTGTCAGAGAAGATCCAGGAGTTTTTTTACCTCCTGGGGGGTTAATTCACGGCATTGCCCCAGGGAGAGCTCTCCCAAGCTAATGCTGCCGATAGCGCTACGGTGCAAACTAAGGACGGGGTGCCCCAGTTGATCCGCCACCCGTCGGATTTGGCGGTTGCGTCCTTCATGGAGAATGACCTCTAGCAATGCCGGTGGTTTGGGGTGCAGTACATTGACGTCAGCCGGTGCGGTCATCTGCCCTGCCAGACTGATGCCGCGCCGCCATTTCTCTAGGGTGTTGTCCTTAGGAGAGCCCTCTACCCTGACCCGATAGGTCTTGGCGATATGGTGGCGTGGATGGGTTAAGACTTGGGTGAGCTGACCATGGTTAGTTAACAGCAGTGCCCCGGTGGAGTCAGTGTCTAGGCGACCTACGGGGTGTAAGCGAATATCGCCCTGACGCAGCTCTGTGGGGAGCAGGTCAATAACGGTTTTTCGTCCCTGGGGGTCATCACAGGTGGACACCACCCCGCGAGGTTTGTTGAGTAATACATAGTGCTTGTCTGGTCGGTTGTTTGAGTTGAGCGGTCGACCATCAATGCGAATGTCATCTACTGCCGGGTTAGCCCGCTGACCGATGTGGGCTTTTACACCGTTAACCGTAATATGCCCCGTGGAAATCAGCATCTCTGACTGACGACGTGAGGCCACCCCCCACTGCGACAGCAGCTTCTGCAGTTTTTCGTCGGATGATAGTGGCTGGGGCAATGGCTGGTTAGACAAATCCTTTAGCAGATACAACGCTTCGCAAGCAGGCCCTGGGGCCGGATACAGCACTTTTCTACGGACGCTCCCTACAGGCTATCCTTTGTTCGTGCTTTAAATAACCCGATTAGGCCATTACCCCTAGTGTAGCTCAGTGGTTTTACTCAGACAGTGACTATCTGGGGCTTGAATAATTTGGCTCTGCCCCCACCAGGGACGTGGGTAACCAGACCTGGAGCCATGCTCCGCCAGTATCAGGATGGTTTTTGGCCTGAACTTTTCCCTGGTGGGATTCCACAATTTTTTGCACAATCGATAGCCCCAGCCCGGTCCCGTTTGAGATCGCAGGGTCCCCCGACCGAGTGCGCGAGGTGTCAGACCGATAAAAGCGCTCAAACACATGGGGTAAGTCTTTTTCTAAAAACCCGTCACCACAGTCAAATACGTCCAACAACAGACCCGGTGTGGTCCCTACCTCAGACCATTGCACATGGGCATGAATAGCCTGGCCGCCCGGGCTGTACTTCAGTGCATTGTCCAGCAAATTTAGCATCATGCGATAAACCAGACCGCTGTTAACCGATGCGATCGCACGCTCAGGCCCCTGATAATCGAGGGTTTTATCCTGTAGTTTGGCCTGGGGTTCTAGGCTCTGCCACGCCTGGTAGAGCAGCTTCACCAGGTCGGTTTCCTCTAAACGCTGCGGCTGTTGCTGCTCCAAATGATTGAGGCTGAGCATATCGTCCACCAGGGCGCTGAGGCGATTGACCTCCCGCAGTAGCCGATCGGCCCAGGTAACCAGGGCTGGATCAATCCGATTGCGTAAGGTCTCCCCCACTAGACGGATAGATGTCAGCGGCGTTTTTAACTCGTGGGCAACATCCGAGGTCCAGCGATCGCGCTGCTGAGCCAGCAGCACCTCCTGCTGGCGATTCTCTAAAAACACTCCCACATTGCCCTGGGCTAACGGAATGCCATGACCGCGCAAGGGATAGGCCGGCCGCTCCGAAACATTGGCCGGATCGGGGGAAATTGATCGAAAGGTCCATTCTTTTTGACATTCAACCTGGGTGGTACGCGTTTGCTCCACCAGCTGATCGAGCTCATAGGACCGGGCAATGGCCAGCAAAAGCTTCGGTGATGTGTAATCGTCGGTCTGTTCAATCCCCAGAAGCTGTTTAGCCTTGGCATTACACCAAAGCAGCCGGTTTTCTTGATCAACCTTTAAGTAACCCAGGGGTGAGCGCTGTAGCACTCGATTACCCTCATCCACTTCAGCCTGCAAATCACTGACCGTTGTGCTCTGATTTGCAATGGCGCTCGCAATTTGAGCTTCATAGGAAAAAAACTGGGCCTCAGGCTGGATGCTAATGCGCTCAAACAAAGCTTTGCGCCTGGCACCGGAACGTTTCCGGGAAACCAAGAAGAACAAAAATCCTATGGATAAACCTGCTAGGAAAGGGAGCACGGCACACGGCAATCACTGCCCCCAGAATACCCTAGGGAGTCAGCGGTTGTTAGCGGAGTCAACCCGCAGTCGGCCACAAAAAAAGGGTCCCTCCAGTGGAGGAACCCCAATGATATAAAGTCAACGTGAATGAACTAATCAGAGTAATCTAACGCCCTATCAAGGGGAAACGTTAGCGTACCTGAGCACCGCGATACTTAAGACCGCTAACAAAACCATGGACATTACCCACAGCTTTCTTCATCCGATATGATGCACCGCGATAACGAACGACATCGCCATCTTCAACAGCGACAGTGGACTGGGGAGCAGTGTACTTGACGCCACGATAAGACAGTTGCATGGATTTCGCCTCCTTAAATTAGACGTAGAGAGTTAAGATGAGGCGCGTTCCTTCGGTGAGATAGCTCAGCTATCTTTCCTACTTCCGTTCCTGACTGGACCAACGGCAACGGGTAGATGCAATTAATCCGAAAAGGAATGAACGTTTTCGTTTCTGTATTCAAATATACAGAAACGAAAATCAAGTTGTCAATAGGTTTTTATTTTTTTCCGGATTTCTAAGCGTATTGGCTTATGCTTCGGGGAAGTAGGCGGCGGAACCCATGGCCCAGCGGGGTGTGCCCCTCTTCATGGCCCTACGTCATATATCCCGAATAATATTCCGATGCATCAAACGATTCCACCTGAGCGTTTTTATCCCTATTTGACCTGGCAAGACGTTGACCAGATGCCTGATAAAGATCAGGTAGTGATTATTCAACCGGTGGGGGCGATTGAGCAACATGGTCCCCATTTGCCCCTGGCGGTGGATACGGCCTTGGGCATGGCAATTGTGGGGCGAGCGCTAGAGCAGTTAGATGCCTCGATTCCGGTCTACTGTCTGCCTCCCCTGTGCTACGGCAAATCTAATGAGCATTGGGGGTTTCCCGGTACGGTTACGTTGTCGGCGTCTACGCTGATGGCGGTGCTCACCGATGTGGCAGAGAGTGTCTATCGGGCTGGGTTTCGTAAGCTAATCTTGCTCAATTCCCATGGTGGTCAGCCCCAGGTACTGGATATTGTGGCTCGGGATGTACATCAGCGTCAGCCTGATTTTTGGGTGTTTCCCCACTTTGTTTGGCAGGTGCCCCATCGGGTGGGGGAGCTACTTAGCCCTAAGGAACGCCAGGAAGGTATCCATGCGGGCGATGCTGAAACCAGTCTGATGCTGGCTATTTTGCCTGACCAGGTTGATATGGAACGAGCAGTGACGGAGTACCCCCCTGCATTTGAGGGGCTTTTGAGTTTAGAAGGCGCACTGCCCATGAGTTGGACCACCCGCGATATTTCTAAAAGTGGAGTGGTGGGGGATGCCACAGCGGCCACAGCCGAAAAGGGGCAACAAATTTTGGCGGATGTGGCGGCGGGTTGGGTAACGGTTTTGGAAGAAATTTATCGGTTCGAGCCACCTCAGCGCTGGGGGGATTAATCAGAAGGCAGAATAGGAAACACCAATCTGGTTTTTTGTGTCAATTTTTATTCCAAACTGAAAAAGAAACTCCATGCTGACAGAACCACAGCCCGTCACTAACGCATCTGAAACTCCAGGGGAGGCTAACGCTGCGACCACCTTAGCCGTTGACATTGGTGGTAGCGGTATCAAGGTGATTTTATTAGATGCAACCGGGCAGACCCTGGGGGAGCGGGCCCGACTGAAGACGCCATCCCCGGCTACACCTGATGCGGTGCTGGGTGCGATCGCAACATTAGCAGCTGACCAACCGGCCTTTGACCGGGTATCGGTGGGGTTTCCGGGTGTGGTGCGCCAGGGGGTTACCTACACCGCCGTCAACCTTGACCGTGCCTGGGTGGGCTTTCCCCTAGCCGAACGACTAACCCAGCAGCTAAAACGTCCGGTCAAGGTGGCTAACGATGCCGATATCCAGGGGCTTGGGGCAATCTCAGGTCAGGGAGTGGAGCTAGTGGTCACCCTCGGCACCGGGTTTGGCGCGGCCCTATTTGTCGACGGTCACCTGGTGCCCAATTTAGAAATGGCCCACCACCGCTTTCGTAAAACTGAATCCTACGAAGATCAGCTAGGACGCGCCGCCCTAGAAAAAGTAGGCAAGGAAAAATGGAATCGCCGATTGAAGAAAGCCATAGACGCCCTTGAGCATCTGTTTAACTATGATCGGCTTTACATTGGTGGCGGAGAAACCAAGAACATTACCCTCAAGCTACCTACTAACATTGAAATTGTGCCCAATGTCCTGGGGCTGTTGGGGGGGATTGCGCTATGGCAGGACTAGGAGAATCAATCAGTCCGTTTATAAACTATTCGATTTAATGGGAAAGGGGCTTAATGGGAAAAGGGCGCTCATTTGCTGGCTCGCACTAGTACAGCGGGCATGATAGTTAAAGAAGTTTTGGTGCGTTTAAGGGCACGGTCGTTTTGTCAACGTCGGTTTATCAACGTCTGAGGCAAATGTTCCTTGTCTATGGAGAGTGTCTGTGGAGATTATCTATGGAGACATTTGCCTCGCTCCCTGGTGCAGCAGCAGGAATACCAAGGGTTCTGAACCCATATGACTAACGCTATGTGACTAACGCTATAGATAGCTGACCCATAATCAAAGTTAACTATGATTGGCCAGGTACAGGACCCATCTGAAGAGCACCGTCAGATCTTTGGATGGCCGACCATTGCTTTATTTTTTGCTATTTGTTTAATTTATTCAGCCTTCCTTAAACCGGGCATTTGGGGGGTGGATGGCAATGACATGCTCCATATGTCCCAATCACTGATTGAGAAAGGTAATTTCTCGATTCCGGCGGGGGCGGGGGGCATCCAGGGACCAGACGGTCAGTTTTACTCCATTCGCTACCCGCTACTGCCGGTGTTTGCGGTGCCATTTGTCTGGGTCGGCATGACCCTGGGCGAAATGCTCAATTTGCCGGTGCAATATACCTCGGCGGCCTGCGGTCTGCTGCTAAACATTGTGCTGACGGCGGCAACAGCGGTCTTGGTTTACGGGCTGACCCTACGGTTAGGGGGGCAGCGCCGTGGAGCATTTATCGCCGCCATTGGCTATGCCTTTGGGACGGCGGCCCTGGTGTATGCCCGTGAATTCTTTGCCGAACCGCTGTTGGGGTTCATTATTACCCTGGCATTATATCTGGCCTTTGGGCCGTCGCGATGGGGCCATTGGGGAACGGGGCTGCTGGCGGCCCTGGCCATTGCCGCTAAGCCAGCGGGTATTTTGCTGGGGCCAGTTCTCGCACTCTATTTTTTGCTGCGGCGCTGTAGCTGGGACCGCATTTTGGCTCCCTGTATCGGTACGGTTGTGGGTGTAGGTCTTTATCTGGCCTATAACTATGTCCGGTTTGGCAGCATTACCTCAGCGGGGCAAGATACCTCGCAGCTGGGGTTTGATGGCTTTTTTATGCGGGCCTTGGGGCAGTGGTTTAGCCCCGGTAGCGGCGGCGGTATGTTTTGGTACTGTCCGCCAACGATTTTGGCGTTGGCGGGGCTGTGGGTGCTGTGGCAGCAGCGCAAGCTAGAGTTTGTGGCCCTGTTTGGCATTGTGGCTAGCTTTTGGCTGCTACACAGTGGCTGGGACTTTAACGGTTGGAACTGGGGACCTCGGTTTCTGATACCAATTCTCCCTGCTCTGATGGTGACGGTGGGGCTATTGGGGAAGCGTTGGCGCATGCCGATTGTGGGGCTGATTGTGTTGGGCTTTTTGGTCAATGCCCCCACACTGCTGACCTTCTATCAGCGCTACTTTGCCGAGGTGGCCGATCAAGATACGTTACTACTGATGCAAACCTTATCCCTGTGGAGCGATCCGTCCCAAGCGCCCATTTTTAATGTCTGGGCCGCCGCTGGTCGACAGCTGGCCGATGCGTTTAGTACTCCGGTTCAAGAGATTATTAATAATGTGGGTGCGCCACCGCCGCCGGGTGAGCAGTCTAAGGCTGAGCTGCTGAGGATTGTGGCGGTGTGGTGGTGGTTTTTACCGGCAGCAGGCATTCCCACTTGGGTGGGAGTTGCGATCGCACTTACCCTGGTTAGCCTCGGTCTCTGGCTGTTGCGCCTGAGCTGGTTGACCGGGCTGAAACCACCCCTTCGGCTACAATCGAGCAAAATTCCCTTTTAGGGCCGTTTTGGGTGTTGACCTTGCTCAAGGTCAACACCCAAAGTTCAAAGCTATCTGAAAGCTATCGGCATTCTTAGCCTGTCTGACTACATCCCAGCCCTAACGGCATCTGCTTATGAAGCTTATTATTCAAATTCCCTGTTACAACGAAGAAAATACTCTAGGGGTAACGCTTTCAGAGCTACCACGACAGGTGCCCGGCATAGACCAGGTTGAATGGCTGATCATTAACGACGGCAGCGTTGACCGCACCGTGGATGTGGCCAAAGAATGGGGCGTGGATCATGTGGTTAACTTTGACCATAACCAGGGCCTAGCCCGAGGGTTTATGGCGGGGTTAGATGCCTGTCTCAAGGCGGGAGCTGATGTCATTGTCAATACCGATGCCGACAACCAGTATTGCGCCGCCGATATTCATAAGCTGGTCGAGCCCATCGTCCGCGGCGAGGCTGAAATTGTTGTGGGGGAACGTCCCATCATGGAAATTCAGCACTTTTCCCCAGTTAAGAAAATTCTCCAGCGTTTGGGTAGCTGGGCCGTGCGGATGGCCAGCAATACCCCCGTTGCCGATGCCCCCAGTGGTTTTCGGGCCATCAGTCGCAATGCGGCCATGCAGCTAAATGTATTTAACGAATACACCTACACCCTGGAAACCATCATCCAGGCTGGCCAAAAGGGGATGGCGGTGGCCTCGGTCCCCATTCGCACCAACGGCTATCTGCGGCCATCGCGGCTAGTCAAAAGCATTGCGTCCTATGTGCAGCGCTCCTTGTTTACCATCCTGCGCATTTTTATCACCTATCGTCCCCTGTCGTTTTTTACAATTCTGGGGGCGATTCCATTTGGGTTTGGCTTTTTGCTCAGTGTCCGTTGGGTCTGGCTATTTCTCACCGCTTTTGAGCAAACTGGCCGTAGCCACATCCCCAGTCTGATCTTTTCAGCCATTTTGATTTTGATTGGGGTGCAGTGCTGGATTTTTGGTCTGATTGCCGATTTGATGTCGGCCAATCGAAAGTTGTTAGAAGATATTCAGCTACGTCTGCGGCGATCGGATATTGAGGAGCATATGAAAAAGAATCGGGAGAAAGAGATGAGGTAAACCATAATTCCCTTTGGCGGGCGGTGCCCCCTCCTCCTCTATTTCCTTCTGCCTCCCTTGCTTTCCCTGCCCTGTTGGGTTTCGTCCCTCAACCGCAACCTACCCATATATGAAAGACTTATTTGCTAACGCCGCCCTCGATCAAATTCCTAAGATTCTGACGTTGCAGGACCGGAATCCCCACAGTCCTAACTACGGCTGCTTTGATCGCAACTTTTGGCAGTACAAAATTATTGACTTTCCCAGCGGCATGTCCCAGGAGTTTGTCTGGCCCCTGGCCCTGGTGTATGACATGCCGCTGCCGGATAATCCTTATTATCAGCAGCCTAATATTAAGGCTTGGGTAGAAGCGGGGATTACATTTGCGGCCAAAAGCTCCCATCCCGATGGGTCCTGTGATGATTATTTTCCGTTTGAGCGGGCGGGTGGGGCGGCGGCGTTTTCGTTGCTGGCCTGTTTAGAAAGTTATCGGTTGCTAAAGCTGGAGAATCAGCAGGCACTCCAGTTTTTTGAAACCCGGGCGGACTGGCTGGCCCACCATCAGGAGAGCGGTCGCTTGACCAATCACCAGGCGCTGATTGTGCTGTGTTTGGAGATGGCCTCACGGGTACTCAATACCCAGAAGTGGCAAGGGGCGATCCAGCAGCGACTACAACAGGTGCTGTCCTGGCAAGATTCGGAAGGGTGGTTCCAAGAATACGAGGGCTGCGATCCGGGATATCACACGCTGACGATTGCCTGCTTGGCACGGGTGTATGACCTGGGAGACCGTCAGGATGAGCGGTTGCGAGATGCGATCGCAAACGGTGTTCGTCTTGCCAGCCACTTTGTCCATCCCGACGGCTCCTACGGTGGCGAATACACCAGCCGAAACACCTACAACTACTTCCCCCACGGCTTTGAGCTAGTCGGTCGCTGGCTGCCCGAGGCCCTCAGCATTAACGACCGCTTTCTAAAGGGGTTAAAAAACGGCTGTGGCTCCTGCTACGCCGATGACCACATCGTCGGCCACCACACCTGGAACTACCTGCTTACCTGGAAAGACTTTGTCGATACCCGACCTCCTACCCAACCTCCCCACCTGGGTCGCGTATGGTTTCCCAACGCCCGCATCCTCATCGACCAGCGAGAAGACACCAAGCTATACCTGGCCCTTAACAAGGGTGGCGCATTTAAGTTCTTCCGCAACAACAAACTGGTCTTATCAGACACCCAGTTTTCACTCCAGGTGAAAGAAGGCGGCAAGATAAAAAATGCCGTTGGTCATCTGGTTGGCGATTATCAATACGACATCCAAGATAACCAAATCACCATTGACGGCCCCCTCGGCTGGGCCAAACAAAAGCAGATGACCCCCCTAAACCTAATGATTTTACGGGTGGTGATGTTAACCGTTGGGCGATTCTTCCCCAACCTGATTCGTAAGCTGTTACAAAAGATGCTAATCACCGGCAAAAATGACGCTCCCTTTAAGTTTCAGCGTACGTTTCACTGGCAAAACGGCCACTGGACCCTGAAAGATAAACTCATACCCGCTAGCGGTTGGAACAATGTTTTGACCGCAGGCATCGGTAGTGATCAAACCTCTATCTATGTGGTCATGAGTCGTACATTTCAATCAGGGCAGCTTCAGCCTTGGAAGGATTTAACTAGCGACGTAAATTCTCTCTCTTCTAATCAGCCTCTGGAGGTAGAGCGGCAGTTATAAATCTGTTATTGACCCAAAAAATAGCTCAGGGCACCCACAAGGAGAGCCCCTACACCATTCTTAATAGCCCATTACCCTTGTACAGACGTTCCATGGAACATCTCAACCAAAAATTATTATGAAACGCTTTATATCTATTTTTGTTAGCACCCTAATCCTAGTAATTCTCTACACCAAGATTGACTTTCCAGAACTGATTAAAGTCTTTCGAGACTGTGATCCCTTTTGGATGGCCGTAAGTCTAGGGATGGTTATCCCCATTACCTTCTTTACCGGCTGGCGACTCAAACAGCTGATTCCAGTCCAGGCAAAACTCAGCATTTGGGAAGCCAACAAACTGATCCTGGCCGCCAGCGTACTTAACATGGTGCTGCCCTCAAAAATGGGTGACATTGCTAAATCATATTTTATGAAAGAGAGGGGAAATCTTAGCGGCACATTGTCTCTCTCCATTGTGATTTTTGAAAAAGCCTGCGACATGCTGTCACTGCTGCTGTGGTGCGCCTTTGGACTGCTGCTTTACCCAGAAAAAGACGCCTTCTTTTGGGCCATGACCGCTGGTATTCTCGGCGGTTTGATTTTTGGTTTACTAATGCTCGGTTCCAAAGGGTTTGCCCGGATTGGCTTTACCACCATGCGTCGCATTGCCCCTCGCAAAATCGGTAAAAAGCTGGCTTCATTTCAAGATTCCTGGGATGAGATGCACGATTACTTTTGGGGTAATCCAGCTCAGCTCACCCGCATTGCTAGCATGTCGATTTTTGTCTGGTTTTTGCACCTGTTACAAATCTGGCTATTTATCTTGGCCCTAAACGCCTGGGCACCCCCGGTGATTAGCTTTGCGCTGGCTCCCCTAGCGATTTTGGCCGGTTTGTTGCCCCTTACCTTTGCTGGTGTCGGTACCCGTGATGCGGCCCTAGTGGCCCTCTATGCTCCCTACTTTAGTGCTGCCACCGGAGCAGCGTTGGGCTTACTCTGTACCTCACGTTATTTCCTACCCGCCATTGGTGGATTACCCTTTCTCAATCAGTACCTAAGCACCGTCAAACAATTCAAAAAAGCTTAAAACAGTTAGCTTTTGAGATTGTATCCTAAGGTAATGTTGGATATTTTTTATTATCGCACTATGATACTGATGTTCTATTAAATCAAGACTCTAGAATATGCAGCCGGATCAGTCATCGTCTGGTAAGTCTCGTAGAATTTACAAAGCTCCTCAAAAAGGTAAAGGTCAAAAGTTATTGAAGGAAGGATTCCAACCGGCTGATTTTCCTTACAATCCTCCATATCTTGATGGGAATTGTTATTTTGCTGGCCCAAATGACAGAAGTATTGCTGAAGAATTTAATCAGAGTTACCAAGAAGGGATTCTTGAGGTTGCTATCGATCAGGAAAACTACGATCAAGATTTTAAATCGCTTGAGCATCGCTATGATGAGAAAGATGGTGTTGATCGTATGGAGGTAGTCGTTCCTCAGAGCTTATTTCCGACGCTCAATCGGTTTCCACGAATTCTCAAGCCAAGGTAAGTGGTATGGATAGTGAAAGTTTGGAACAGCTTAAATCTAAGTACCCGTTGGGGAAGTTTGTTCAAGGTGAAGTAGAGTTTCATGCACCCTTCGGAGTCTTTCTAAAAATAGACGATTCCTTAGCTAAAGGGGTAATCAAAATTCCCGACTTTCTAGATGAAGGAGAGATGCGTGAAGATATGTATCCAGACATTGGCACAGCGGTAGGTGCAATTGTGGTGGGATACAACGAGAGCAATCGTAGTGAAGTGTATCTAAGTGCTAAGCCTAGTGTATTGCACAAGGCACTTGTTCCTCTAAAAAGTCCCGTGATAGCTGCTTAAGGCTCCGATCAGGTTGGCCGGGATTCGACTCTGCTCACCCCTCAAGAGTCGATCTAGCTGGGTGAGCGAAGTTGAGTCCCGCGGCAAGTAGGTTTAAGGCTTTATTTTGTACAGTTGCTGAGAATTGAGGGTACTGTCTGCGGCAATACATCTATGCCTTCCCCTTTGCCTGGGATGGATCCTTATTTGGAGCATCATTCTGGCAGCAACTTTCATCATCGGCTAATTACGGCCATTGCTATTAGCTTAGGTCCCCAACTACGTCCTAAGGCGTTGTGTGGTGGTTGAGGAGGTTATCTATCAAACATAGGGGGCAGAACTCTTTATTGGTGGGAATTCCTGATGTCTGGAGTTTAGACAAATTTTCACTTAGGGATCAGAGCCTGATTAATTTTGAAAGCCTTAATATAAAAGCCTTCCTAGCAGTTGGCAGGAAATTTTAGGGCTTTTTGGATGACTTTCCGCAGGGTTTGCTTTAGGGCTGTTTCCCAAAAAATCCTTCAAAAATCCTACTAATGCTAAAAAACATCCAAAATGAATGCCTAAAATCTTATTCAAAAATGGCTGTAATGCCTGATGAACAAGGGCTGAATTAGAAACTCTTGGGATTTCAAGTTAAGATTGGGACAACAGTTTTTGTCTAAACTACAGTGATGTGGCAGTGCCAAAAAAGTCTTTGCTTATGCCTGAGGTAGTGCGTCAGGGGTATCTGGAAATTCGGGATGTGGCTACCAGTGAGGTGGTGACGGTGATGGAGGTTTTGTCGCCGACGAATAAGCGACCTGGTGAGGGACAACGAACTTATGAGGCAAAACGCCAGACGGTTTTGGCGAGTCCGACAAATCTGGTGGAGATTGATTTGTTGCGGCAATAGCCGCCGATTGTTCAGCTGCCTGAGCAGATTAGGAAGCACTATCGGATTTTGGTAAGTGCAAGTGTGAATCGGCCTCGGGCAAGCCTGTACGCGTTTAATTTGCAGGAACCGATTCCGGCATTTCCTTTGCCGCTGCGCGCACGAGAGCTGGAGCCCATCGTTAATTTACAAGAGTTGCTGGGGGATATTTATGATCAGTCTGGCTATGATTTAGTAATTGATCATAACGAAAAGCCAGTTCCTCCTTTAGAGAAAGACGATACAGCTTGGTTGGTAAGTTGGATGAACCAATGTGAGTCGGACTGATTTTTGGTTCATATAAAGCTGTATTACGGCATTTAACGTTACGCTTCACCCGCCGCTAGCAACCTTTTAGACTGAGCCAACCAGTTATATATGGTCGGTGTGCAAGCGGGTTGTTTCGACTGCGGTCATATCGCTAAATTAATCGATTTGCTTCAGTGCCTCCAATCCATTGTTCAGAGTTTCCTCATCTGCATGTTCAACACCGAAGACTGCATCCATCAAAGCAAACATCTGATGATAAAAAGGCGATCGCTCTAGCAATGATCCAACTGCCGGATAAGTTAATGCAAGCCGCTCAACGAACAGACTGCCATAACTAGCAAAAAGCCCTGCTACGTCCCAACCTGGATCACCCCACCCTAATGAACCAAAGTCAATAACACCAGTGATGTTCTTTTCACCGTCCCACAGAATATTACTTGAACCAAAGTCACCATGTCGTAGCACAAAAGGCAGGTTCGGCAGTCGCTCGATATGGGATTGAATTTGAGAGTGCAAAACGTTGGCAGTCGTAGAAGTCACCTTAGGAAAAACTAATCGCTCTGCTTTATCAAGAAAATTCGTCCACCATTTTTGATCGATGCAGGGTAAATCAACATCGCTCAAGACAGCTAGCTCGATCTCATGTAGAGACTTCAAGAAACTACCGAGCTGAGTTGCGAGATGCTCTTTCGTTAAGTTGCTCAGATTTTGTACTGACCATAGCGGTTCATCTGGAAGTCGGGGATGAAGGCTCACAATTTCATCTCCAACCTCTACGATTTGCATAGTGGGCACTGGCAGAACAAGCAGGTTACGAAGTCGGGGTAAAACAGACGCTTCTCGCAGAACTCCTGCAACCGCTTCACTATTTCGAGGACGACGAATTACAACATTACCTAAGACAGCAACATCACTATTTTGGCTGTCGAACAGCTCCATATCACTATTTTGCCTTAGTATTCAAAGCTACATTTTATCCTTTATGCGTATGCCCTGGAGAGCGGTCGAACTCCATATTAGAGGGAAACTTTCCGCCTAATCATCACAGCTTGAGTTCCAGTTATTAGATGTTGTCTTTTCCCTTGATTAGAGATTAC
>ERZ1740059.355-NODE-355-length-25218-cov-9.039820_pt1 | contig 25218 bp, 14 predicted proteins | sample MGYA00581744_ERZ1740059 | MGnify/ENA primary metagenome ERZ1740059 (study PRJEB43018, sample SAMN04849738) | marine metagenome | isolation source: floating plastic debris | place: Pacific Ocean | collected 2008-08-28 | study: EMG produced TPA metagenomics assembly... | reverse complement strand
CCCCGTTGACAACATCAACCAACCTTTACTTGCAGCTGCTTTAACCGAAAGCTTAGAAATAGCAAATAAACTATCAGATAATTCTCTCACTACTACCAACTACGGAATCTGCGCTACTGTAAATCAAAAGATGGTAGTAAAAGCTCCTGATTGGGCTTATATCCCAAAAATAACTGTATCCCGAGAGGAAGTAAAACGCAGTTACACTCCCAAAATTCAAGGTGATATTCCAGTTATCGTCATGGAATTTCTCTCCGATACAGAAGGTGGAGAATATTCAATTAAACCGACTTATCCTCCAGGAAAATGGTTTTTTTACGAACAAGTTTTAGAAGTTCCCAATTATATAATTTTTGAACCAGATAGCGGTGAAATAGAAGTTTATCAATTGGATGATTCAAAACGTTATCATCTGCAAAAACCCGATACTAATAACCGCTTCTGGATTGCTCAAATGCAATTATTTTTAGGAGTATGGCAAGGAACTAGAGAGAATCGCAGCGGTTATTGGTTGCGCTGGTGGGATGAAAATGAAAATCTTTTACTATGGGGTTCAGAAAAAGCGCAACGTTTAGCAGCACAACTCAGAGCAGCAGGAATTGAACCCGAGATTTGAATACTAAAAGCCTCTCCCTTCAAGAGGGGAGAGGTACTCTACGAGAAGACTGCGTCAATGGAGAGGGGTTTTTTAAACTCTAGGATAAGCTATCAATCATTTACATTCTATTCAATATAAGAAAGTAACGTTTCAATCCCAGCATTATGATCTAAAAAGGAAAACAAATGCTTGTAAATCAACTTCCCTTGTTTATCTAAAACAAACTGTCCTGGTAAAGGCGCACCTAATGCTTGTCCAACTCCATAATTACGAAATACTCTACAACTAGGATCGCACAGTAACGGCATTTTTAAACCCAAATCTTTAACAACTATCTGACTTTGGCGTTCGTCAGTACTAGTAATCATCAAAACTTCTACACCCCGATTCTTGAATTCCTCATAATTTTCATTCAAAGCTTTAATATGAGGAAAACAAAAGGGACAATATTGTTTTTCAGTAAAAATTCTAGTCAATGCCAAAATTACCGGTTGCTTGTCTCTATAATCGGATAATTTAACTAAGCTACCATTAGTTATATCCGGCAGTTGAAATTGAGGTGTTAACTGCCCCAATTCCGGACTATTTCCTGCCGGAATTGGTAAAAAGTTTTGCGCGAAACGCTCATTAAATAAGCCACTAAAATCAGTAGAAGTTAACATTGTAAATACTAATAAATTAAAAATATGACAATGAAAAACACAGATAGACGGGGAATTGAACTCAATTTAATTAATTGATATCCGTTTTATCTGTGCATATATAGCTGTCTATTTATTGCTCATCTCAATTCCATATTTTTAGATGCCATTAAGTTAATTAAAATGTGGTTAATTGCCATAAAATCGCCATTGACAACACTTTAATTAGACAATGGCATCTAAACCGCTGAGAAATATACTTTGGACTTCACTGGATCGGGATTCATGGTTTGATCGCCTGGTTGCCAACCTGCAGGACAAACTTCATCGGGGTGAGATTGGACGTATTGAATAGCTTGCAAGGTTCGTAGTGCTTCGTCTACGTTACGACCAAAAGACAAGTTATTGATGGTAGCATGCTGAATTACACCATCTTTGTCTATAATGAACAAACCGCGCAAAGCAACGCCTGCTTCTGGGTCTAGCACGTTGTAAGCAGCGCTAATTTCTTTCTTAATATCTGATACTAATGGGTAATTCAGGTCGCCGACTCCACCAGACTTACGGTCTGTTTGAATCCATGCCAAATGGGAGAATTCGCTATCAACGGAAACACCGAGTATCTCTGTGTTAAGCTTTTTAAATTCCTCGTAACGGTCGCTAAATGCCGTTATTTCAGTGGGACAAACAAAGGTAAAATCTAAAGGATAGAAAAACAGAACGGCATACTTACCGCGATAGTCGGAAAGTTTAACCGTTTTAAATTCTTGATCTACAACGGCTGTGGCTGTAAAATCTGGAGCCTGTTGACCTACTCGGAGGCATCCTTCTGATGAATAAGTAAGGGGCATTATACTAATTCTCCTTGAAGCTATACTTGTGAAGCGTGGCAATATAGGTGATGTTTATAACATTCATATATCCACACTTTAATTTTTAATTACGAACTGTTACAAATAATATCATACTCATAACGATTTCTCGTTTGGAAATGGGAGATTTAGATATTCGAGAATGGCTGTTGACTAATGGCTTGGGAAGTTTTGCAAGTGGTACAGTTTCCGATGTCCGCACTCGCACTTACCACGGTTGGTTGTTTGCTGCAACAAGCCCACCTTCTGGGCGTACTTTACTGATGTCCCATCTGGAAGCGAGTTTGGAATTACCTCATGGAGTGATGGCATTGGGGACTAATTTTTGGGCTAGCGGCAAAATAGAACCACAAGGTTACAAGCTGCTACGCTCTTTTGATATTAACCCAGTTCCGAAATGGACTTGGGGTGAAAAAGACTGGCAATTGAGCAGACAAATAGTTATGCCCTACGGCTTGGAGGCAAAGGGAGAGGGGCTTCTTGAAACAAAAACCCAAGGGGACTCACTACTTACTAATAACCAAGCCACATTTTCTCATCGCGTACTGATTCAGTATCGCTATCAAGGAAGCGAAACTGCTGTTTTAAAGCTACAATTACTGATTGGCGATCGCGATTTTCATCATCAACAAAAAGGAAGTTCTCAATTACATTTTTCGGAATTAATTGAGGAGGGAGAACTTTCCTTGCAAGCAAAAAATGCAGGGGAGTTTGGCACACCATGGCATTTGCGGTGGAGTAAAGGTATTTATGTTTCTTCAGGTGTTTGGCATTGGAATTATGCTTTACCAGAAGAAACACGGCGAGGATTAGGCAATAAAGAAGATCTTTACAATCCCGGTTATCTAAGTGTTGTTCTTGAATCGGGAGATACAGTAACGATAGAGGCGCGGCTGGGTTTTCCGGAGGAATCAAACCAGGCTCTTAATTGCGAAACCTTCAGCCGAGAAGTCTTAGCAGAGGAAAAAAGGTTATCGCAAATCTTTGGCTGGGGAGAAGGAGACAAGGAAGAAAATTCCCATCTCCCCCTCTCCCCACGCCACTTCCTACAACGGAGGGAACCGTGCCGCAGGAGTGGCTCCTCTTCCCCACGCCACTTGCACATCCAGGGGAACTGGTGCAGGAGTGGCTCCTCTCCCCCACTCCCTCCAAAAAATGTAATCTGGCAAAAACTACTCCGCGCCAGCGATCAATTCCTAGTTTATCGAGCTTCAATTAATGGCCCTACGGCGATCGCTGGCTACCATTGGTTTAATGATTGGGGACGAGATACTTTGATTGCTTTACCGGGTTTAGCCATAGTACCGCAGCGCTTTGACATAGCTAAAGGGCTGTTGCGAACTTTTGGACATTACTGTCGTCAAGGTTTAATTCCTAATGCTTTTCCCGATGCTGGCAGCGAACCGTTTTACAACAGTATAGACGCAACATTATGGTGGATTGAAACTTTAGGAATTTATTTGGAAGCTACCCAAGATTGGGAGTTTTTAGCCGAGCAGTATCCCGTGGTACGGAAAATTTATAAAGCATTTGTTGGTGGTAGTATTTACAATATTTATGTAGATTCCACTGACGGTTTAGTGAGTTGGGATGCTCCTGGTGTAGCTCTTACTTGGATGGATGTGGTAATCGAAGGCGTACCGGTGACTCCCCGTCGCGGTAAACCAGTGGAAATAAATGCTTTATGGTATTCCGCTTTATGTTGGGCTTCGCGATGGGCAGAAATTCTCAGCGAACAAAACAATTGTGAAGAAGAAATGGGTTTAGCAAATCAAGCCCGGAGATATACACATCTTGCACAACAGGTAAAGCGATCGCTGCAAAAATTCTGGAATCCTAAAGCAGGCTATTTATACGACACCATCGAACCAGATGACTATCGCAATTCTCAAATTAGACCGAATGCAGTTCTAGCGCTTTCACTGCGCCATTGTGGTATTCCTGCTCAACAAGGATATCAAATACTCGAACGAGCTTCAAAAAGCTTACTTACTCCTTATGGACTTCGTTCTCTCGAACCAGATGACCCCGAATATATAGGTAAGTATATCGGTAATTCTGTTAATCGCGATCGTGCTTATCATCAAGGAACTGTTTGGAGTTGGTTGATTGGACCTTTTATTTGTGCTTGGCAGCGTTTTCGCGAAAATGAAGCATTACCTTTTGATTGGGAACCTCTAATGCATCATTTTCTATCAGATGCTTGTCTTGGTTCAATTTCCGAAATTTTTGATGGTGATGAACCTCATGCACCCAAAGGAGCAATTGCTCAAGCTTGGTCAGTTGCTGAGGTAATTCGACACTATAAAGGTTAAATCATAAAAGTTTTATGTTAGATAGAGCAGGACATTAACCATGAACAAGTGCATTGTATATCTGCTCATTCCAATATAATTCTATACTTAAATTAATTAAATGGCTCAGGTGCGACTCGAACGCACGACCAAGGGCTTATGAGTCCCCTACTCTAACCAACTGAGCTACTGAGCCAAACTATCTTATTTTTAAATATATCATAAAAATAAAATCTTGCCTAGCATCTGAATCAATTAATTTCTTCGCTGGCAGATAATTGGGAAGTTAATTTTCGAGTCCCCATTCTGGGATTCCCGACAAAAAGCAAAAGAGGGAGATATACTTACTCCCTCAACCTTCCAAGGCAATTATCTAAATGGGACAAAATCAAAAATTATCTTTTCTTGCGAGGTGGAAGGAAAGCTACAGGGTTAACTGCTTTTGTGCCACCTTTACGAATCTCAAAGTGTAGGTGGGGACCAGTACTAAAGCCAGTGCTACCCATTAAGGAAATTCTTTGACCTTGCTGTACTTGCTGACCCTTTCGTACCAGGATTTTACTGTTGTGAGCGTAGCGAGTTAAGGTACCATCAGGATGACGAATATCAACTAACTTGCCGTAACCGCCCCTGTTCCAACCAGCAGATACAACTACACCATCAGCCGCTGCATTAATGGGAGTACCTGTGGGGGCTGCGATATCAATTCCTTTGTGCATTCTTCCCCAACGAGGACCATAGCCAGAGGTGAAAACACCTTTTGCTGGCCATATAAAACCTTTTGAAGGTGGTTTTAACTCTTCAATAGGTTTGGGTAAGTATCTATCAACTGCTGCCAATGGCGGTAGCTGTGTAGAGACTCTTCTTTCTATGACCGAGGAAGATTGAGAACGAGGATTGAAGCTTGCAGGTGGGGTTGCGACTCTATCACGCCTACGAGAGAAATTGGGATTTATGTCTCGGTTGGGTGTCGGAACCTCAATTGGTACTGCTGCTGTATTTGGTCTAGAAACGCTAATTGGTACCGAAGCTTTGCCTGTTGTTGGTCTTGTAACAGGAATAGGTATGGAAGCTGACTCTGGTCTGCTTACAGGTATTTCTACCGAGTTTAAATTTTGGTTCGTCCGTGGTACTGCAGATCCAGACTGTTGGCTGCGGTATTTCTTCCGCAATCTTTCGATTTCTTCTTTCAAGCTGCGAAGACGCTCATTTCTGGAAATATTTTTCGCTAAAGCATTACGCCTGTCAGCGAGTTGTACTTCTGTAAATATGGAAGGTACGGGGGTATCACCACCTACACCAAAAGAATTCTCAGATCGATCGCTATCGACAGTAGTAGAAATGCTTTGTTCGCCTTTAACAGTTCCACTATCAGCGAAAGCAACAACATTGTCCTGCTTCCGAGCAGCGGGAACAATCAGTTGTTGACTGACTTTTAGTTGATTGGGATTAGACAAATTATTTGCCTTAGCCAATTCGGAGACTGAAGTATCGTAGTTCCCAGCAATTTTAGCTAGTGTATCTCCTGACTTCACTTCGTAAGCCGCAGCGATCGCACTTGGTGCTGTTACTGTTGGGGTAACTGGTGTTGGTACTGTTACGGTCGGTTGTACCTGCTCTACAGATGTCTTCTGCTTTAATCTGGATACAAGTTTAGTTTGGCTTGCAGTTTTATTGGTATTTTCAACAGTAGATGTTTCTTCTACCTGCAAAGCCGACTGGGTTTTCACTACAGCTTGCTTTGCACTTTCAACAGGAGTGGAACGCAACTTATTAAGACTTGCTTTTAAGCGGTTCGATTTTTGCTTTAAGCGGTTGAGTGCAAACTTCTGCTGTGCTTCAAGCTGAGTATTTGTGGTTGAAACAACCTCCCTCGCTTCTACTCTTTGTGGAGCAGTTACGAAACTTATACTTTGGCTCTTATTCCCTTTGTTGCTTGCTTTTGGAAAAACCTCTTTCTTAGCCGCTTGCGGTAGAGAGTAAATTGTATTATTCTTAGCCGCAGTTGCACTTGTACCGGGTGTTTGTGTTGCGAACTGAGCAGACTTGAGATTAGAGGCAACTTGCCATTTAGCTCCAAGCCCCTTAACTGGTGAAATGACTGTAGGTTCCACTACGACAGGAGTTGTAGCCCCAATACCGTTAGATATGGCTCTATACAACCGCTTGCGTTTGGGAGCAAACTTCACCTCATCGGATGCAGCTGGAATCGTGGAGGCAGTGTTTTGATTACCTACAGGTTCTGCTGCTAGGGCTTGATCGCTTTGTCGAGTCACGAAAAGGCTGGTTGCTCCCATCGAAATTGCCAAGCCTATCATTGCAGCTTTCGGCATCCGATGCTTCACCTGTGGAGTAAGGAAGCTACTGTGATCTATTGAAGCATCATCCGTATTAATGTCACTTTCCAACACAGCTTTCATTTTCTTCTTCAATGCTCGTTTCAAAGACGACCTCCTATGATCACTAGCGCTTAACCGATCTCGACTTCTTAGTCCAATAGTCAATGATTTAGATCACTAAGAATAATGGATCGAGATCACATTTACCAGAGATACTTAGGCAAGATTAACCCGGTTCTCTGTTTTAGACAAGTTAACTCTGGACTAGTAAAATTTAAATTTTTGTGCTTACTTGTCTACTCGACTGCCCACACCCCGCTTAGACAGTTTTCTTCGATACAGAACAGATTTACTGAACCTTTACGTCTGTCTGAAGAAAACATCAAACTTTATAAATAAAAAAAATAATAAAGCTTCATGTTTGGAGTCTTACTCAGATCAACTGAACTATTTCCGGGAATAGGCGTATCTCTTGTTGTAGATAACATGAAGGAGTGCGCCATATTCCATCTTCCCAACCGAGACTTTACGTTTATTTTCCCCAAAAGTACAACCGTATTTACTCGCAAGTACATTTACGCTTCAAAAAAACTACTTTTCGAGTAATGGGGCCTGAACTGCTTGTTATGACAAACTTTACCCTGAAAAAATCGAACTATCGGGACAATTCCAATTAATAAAAATCTATGATTTAAGTCCGGAAAAACTTTAAATCATCTATATAAATTTCTTATATTTTAATTACCTCTGTACGTAAGTATTTCTATCCACATATCATATATCAAAGCTTTTAAAAGTGTAAATAAATACCGTTTACTGACAAAATCCGGTATTTTCTCTGCCAAGAACCGAATCCCATCGATGTATGCTTAAATCCCATACCGCAAATCGCATCTGAGCTAAATAAATTAATTTAGTCGGAATGTAAGTATCCCAACTGACGACGAGCTTCAAACAAGCTTATAGAAACGCTTACAGAAAGGTTTAAGCTGCGAACATTGGATTCTGTCATCGGAATATAGAGGTTTGCATCACTAGTCGATAAAACCTCAGTTGGTAAACCTTTAGTTTCACTGCCGAATAACAACCAGTCGGTAGCTTGATATTCAAAAGTCACATAATTTAAACTACCTTTGACGCTAAATCCTAGCTGCCTTCCTCCACGTTCCTGATGGACGGCTTTAAAGGCTTCTAGAGATTCGTGATAGTGTAGCTTAACGTAAGGCCAATAATCTAAACCTGCCCGTTTCAGATAGCGATCGGTAATTTCAAAACCCAAAGGAGCAACTAAGTGCAATTCAGTACCTGTAGCCGCACAAGTACGAGCAATATTACCTGTATTAGGGGGAATCTGCGGATAAACTAAAACTATTTGTGGCATTGAGCAATCAAGCAAGAGTAATTCAATAAACAATGTGTTTGTTTTTTTAACTATCCTAGGATAGAAAACACATATAATTTTTATTAATCATCATCAATCCATAACAATCTATAAAAAAAATTAAACTAGTAATAATACTTTAAAAATACTTATATGAAGACTATTTAAAGGGAATGTAAAAAGATAGTAAAATTCTGGGGATGACAGATTTTTGTGTTTCCGGCAAAATATACCATCTTTTAGAGAAAAAGGGAGAGGAGTGTTAAACCACTGAAGGGGAACACAATTTATCCTCAAGTTCTAATTCTCGTTCTTGAATTGAGCGAATAGCTTGGGTAATGACATTACTGCTGCTTACACCCAAACGGTGGAGTTGCAGCCATTGTTGAGCTTGATTGCCTTCACGGAGAATTTTTTGCAGTGGTGAGAGGAAACATCCAAAACCCTGTTGCTTGGCAATCGCTGCTGCGGGAGAGTAAAGTTCGTTAATCCAGTCTCTGGCTTTGATAGTTCTTCCGTCAACCCAATGAATTAATTGAGCATCTAAGCTTGAAGTTGCACAAGCAATTTCGTTTTCGGCTGTAATCGAGATTAATTCTTCAGGAGAGAAGGTACTTTTAACAAAAGGATCGAGCTTGGGGTTATTTATTATTTGCAACAAACGCGTTTCTAGCAAAGCTGTAATCGCTAATAATGTAATGGGATCTGTGACTAAATCGCAAATTCGCAACTCCAGACGATTTAAATCGTAGGGACGGCGATCGCCATTTGGTCTAACTGATGTCCATAAATGTCGCACATTTTGCATTGTACCTTGAGCAAGAGATTGTTCTATCCAACGAATATGGTGTGCGTGGCTTTCAAATAAAGGTACATAGTTGGGAGTTTGCGGGAAGAGACCCCAACGGGTAGAGTGATATCCGGTAGCCTTGCCATCTAAGAAGGGAGATGAAGCACTTAAAGCGAGATATAAAGGCGCTTCTAAACGTATGACGCGACACGCCCGCATTAATATTTCGGGATCGCTGATGCCTATATTTATGTGAACGCTAGCGGTGACTACTTTTGTTCCATAAGTTTGTTCGATGTAGTCATGATAAGGGTTATTCGGGTCAGAACGGAAGAATTTTTCGCTTCCTCCCAAGGACAAAGTACTTCCGGGAATCAAAGTATAATTACCTAACTTATCAAGATACTTTCTTAACTTCAAGCGAGGACATAATAACCCACATAAAAGCCCTTCGTAGTCGTAATATGGATCAGTTATATATTCAACATTGCGGCTATCCGGTTCCCGCATAAATCCATCTAAAGCAGCGGTAATTTTGTCAGAGAGACCAACGATGTTACCACTCGGCGTACCAGTATACATCTCAATCTCAAAACCTTTTGATAGCACCACAAATCTTCTCCTTGGTTCTCCTTGCTATTAAATTGTATCTAAGGCAACGAAATTATGCATCAATCTTTTGATAGCTATCAAGAGGAATAATAGTTAACAATGATTTAAATTTTAGTAAAATTAACTATTGGGATAGTAGCTTCGATGGCGATCAATTTCAAATTTTTATAATCCCGAAAGGATGAGTTATAACACTTATGATTTCGGCATCGCCAACCATTGGGTACTTGAAATTATGGCACATCTAAATTGCAGCCATGAAGATGGGAGATTGAAACTTTTCCATAAAATTTGCTCGGCGCAAGGGGATTCATTACCAAGATTTTTATAGCTTAATAGTTAAAATCTCTATTAATAAAACGATAGTACTCGTATTTAAATCAGCGCGAGATATTTCTTGATTACTATATGAAAACTTCAAGATTAATCCATGACCTATGCTGTAATAGGAAGTGTGAAGTGAAACTCGCTACCTTGATTCTTTCCATTAGATACAGCCCAAATTTGTCCGCCAAATTTTTGAATGATTTGGCGACAAATCGCCAAACCTAATCCAGTACCACCAATTGAACGTTGCAAAAAGTTTTCTTCTTGGTAAAAACGCTGAAAAATTCTTTCTAGTTGCAACGGTTCGATACCTCTACCTGTATCTTTAATGATAATTTCTAATAGATTTAAGGAAGGTTGTTTTTCTGCTTCATTTCCCGAATGTATTGGGTAATATTCAGTCTCCTGTTGATAGATTTGAGCGCTAATTGTTACTTTGCCTTTCGGAGGAGTAAATTTACAAGCGTTGTCTAAGAGTTTAGAAAATACTTCTACAAGCCCTTCTCTTTCGACTTCCACGAAAGGTAAATCGGACGGTAAATCTACAATTATCTTGGGTAAATTTTCAGACAAATTACGCTTTTTGAAACTACCCAAAACTAAACTCAAACTTTCTTGTAAGGAAGTTGATTCGAGTTGCGATCGCGCTGTATTGGCTTCGAGTTTAGAGAGTGTCAGAAAATCGCCAATTAATCTTCCCATCCGTTCGGAATCTCCCAATGCAGTATCTAGCATTGTCTGCTGGACTTCTTGAGGTATATTTTCTTCTAACGCTAAAGTTTCTAAACAAATTTGAATTGTGGATAAGGGAGTCCGCAATTCATGCCCGACAATAGCTATTAAGTTACTTTGGGTACGTTCCAAATCTGCCAGCCGCCGGTTAAGAGTTTCTAAATTACGATAAGCTTGAGCTTGCATCAAAGCAACTGCAACTTGAGTCGCAATTGCTTCTACAAAAGTTTTTTCGGATTCATTCCAAATATAGGCCTGATTTCCGCAATGATGTATTTCTAGGGTGCCCAAGCAAGTTTCTTGATGGCGAATTGGTATTAACAAACACGAACGAATTTGCCAGCGTTGAAAATTTTCGCTTAATTCGGGATACGCTTGAATACCAAGGTCTTGTGTGGTATCACTAATAGAAATAACTCTGTTTTGACCTAAAGCAGTTTGAAATAGCGGATGATTTGCCGTTACCCAAATTTCTCCCTTCATAGAAGGAAACACATCAGCTACCCATTCGTAATTAATCGATTTAGGTTGCTCCGAATTTGGATAATCATAAAATATACAGCGGCAGGGACTAAAAACATGACCCAATTCTCTAACGGTATTTTGCAGAATTTCTTCTGTGTTTAAAGAATTGCGAATAAAATTTGTGACTCTATTAATCAATCTTTCAAAATTTTCTTTCTTAAGAATAGTGCGATAATACTTGAGTTGTTGATACTGAGAAGATTGTATATAATTTACCAAACGACCTGTAAATAATCGGGCATCAATTTCTAAGATTTGGTCGGTATTATTGTCAGTTTTATTATCAAGTGTAAGATCGTAACGTTGTTTTGCTATTTCTACTTTTTCTGCTAATTCCGGTCGATAATCTAAAATCCGGTTTAATAACAAAATAGCTGCTGTTTTACTTACCTGACGTTCAAACGTCCATATCCCTTTAAATTGCCTTAACTGATCCAAAGATACTCCTTCAACTGGAGCAGAAAATTCTCGACAAACTATACAGGCAGAATATGCTTGGGCAATAATGATTAAATGCCATTCTTGAGCTAAAAAATTATCGCTAGATTCAAAGGGAATTACCGTGTAAGGAGTTGAAGTTGCTACCAAATCAGAATCCGGCGCACAGAGCACGTAAACTTGATCGCTGCGTTTGGCGATTCGCGCATAACGACGAGCTTCTTGGCGATAAAAACGCTCTTGCTGAAAATTTGCAATCACCAATGGTTTTTCAGTTCCCACTATCACCAAGTCTTCCATTGCGTGAGAAAGTGCCGTTAGGGAAGCCTTAAAATAGATTTGAGGGCGTAAAAATTTATTGGTAAGCAGTAAATTGTGTAACAGAGATTGTTGGGAGATATTCATTTCTTGAATCGCTACCGATCGTCACCTCTGTCATGCTGTTTCCAGCTATAGTAAAGGCACGATTTTGCGTGACGAAAATTTTCATAATTAAAGCTAGTACCGCTTGCATTCGTCAAAAATCAAAAGTCAAAAGTATTAACTGAGTCCAGTTTCAGCAGTTTGAAATGGGTGGTTTATTTCCACCGTGCTGTACTATTAATTAACTCTTGACGAGATGAACCAAATTAATGTAGATAATACTTAAAAAGCGATAATCTCAACGAGTGAAGAAGATAAATTACTGTCGCCGATTTTAGCATTATATAATTCTGCTTCATCTAAGTTCGCGCTGCCCAGATTTGTATTGCTCATGTCAACTCTCGCTAAAACAGCTTTACTTAAATTGACGTTGTACAAATCTGCTTGACTTAAAATTGCACCCGTCAAGTTAGCGCCAGCAAGATTTGAATTAGCTAAGTTAGCACCTGTTAAATCGGCGTAACGTAAATCCACACCTGATAAGTTGCTGTTACTAATATCAGCATAGCGTAAAGAAGCTAAGCGCAAGTCAGCTTTATTTAGGTTGGCTTGGTGCATATCCGCTCGATTTAAATTCGCCCTAATTAAACAAGCTTTACTCAAAACAGACCAAATTAAGAAAGATTTACTTAGATCGCTTCTCCAAAGAGTTGCTTTCTCGAAAATGGCTTCATTTAAGTTTGCTCCACGTAAGGAAACACCTTCTAAGTTAGCACTTGTTAGATTAGCTCGACTCAAATTAATTCCGTTTAAGCATGTTTCACTCAGATTCGCTTGTTGCAAGCTAGCTTCTACAAAATCTTTATTTCCTCTCAAGTAACGCTCTATCAGCTTATTGGTATTCATAGGACAAACATACTAAAAAAGAATCGAGGGCAGGTGGACTAACTAATCACAGTATCCACATGGCATTCCTGAGAAATTACTTTCCTTAACAGCTTCTTAAGAAAAATTTTTTCCTTCCGCAGAAAGCCATTCCGAAGCCCTTGAAAATCTCAAGACAGATACTCAGCAACCTGAAAGCTATTTATAATCTTGGTTTGGATAGCCTACCAAGCGGAAAAATAGACGATCGCTATATTTAAATCATAGATTTCAGTTTGCTAATTTTTATTAATCTATATGAATAAAATAAACAATAATGTTACATTTAGTCAACAGGGGTTGACAATAATTATTTTATAGCTTTTTATTTCTTCGAGAGAGAAGGGAAGAGGCAGAAGAGTTATAACCTGTAACCTTTAGCCTTTTTGTATTCAACGCTGGCTGATTTTCTGGGGATTATGTATCAAAATCTCAGTGTAAGATTATTTATTACTGAGATATGTCAGGTGAAAACTCCCAGCCTTCTTCTTATAAAGGCCAAGACTTAGCTGGTGAAAACTTCGATCACAAAGACTTGCGAGGTACAGATTTTACAAAAGCAAACCTCGAAGGAGCAACTTTTGTAAAGGCTAACCTTCAAGGAGCCATTTTTGAAAAAGCAACTCTAGATAAAGCAAACTTTCAAGAAGCCAATCTTCAAAGTGCCAACCTGGGTGAAGCAAATTTACAAGAAGCTTATTTTTTTGAAGCAGATTTACGTGGCGCTAATCTTCAAGGTGCGAAGCTCCGTGAAGCTTATTTAAGAAGAACTGATTTGCGTGGTGCCGATTTGGGAGAAGCAACTCTAGAAAGAGCAAATTTTCAATATTGTCAAATAAACAAAGATACTAAACTTGAAGATAAGTGGAGATTAGTTTGGGAAATCGTAAATAAGTCACTCGAAGGGCGTGATTTGAGTGAATGCGACTTACAAGAAGCAAACTTGATTGAAGCTAATTTGCAAAAAGCAGACTTAACAGGAAGCAAGCTACAGGGGGCTATTTTAGAAGCAGCAAATCTCGAAGCAGCAAATCTTCAAGGGGCTAACTTGGAGGGGGCAAATCTCAAAGGAGCAAATCTTTGGGAAGCCGTGATGGAAAATGCTAATCTCGAAGAAGCCAATCTGACAAAAGCAAACCTTTCTGGTGCTAATTTGAGTAACGCTACCTTAGAAGGGGCTAATTTCAAAAATAGTCAAATTAGCTTTGAAACTCAACTCGACGAGAATTGTAAATTAGTTTGGGAACTGGTTAATAAAATAGTTGAAGGGCGAGATTTAAGTCAACTTGATTTACAAAAAGCTAACTTAACTGAAGCTCACCTCAAAGGTGCCAATCTTAAGGAAGCCAATTTACAAGGAGCTATTTTAAAACAAGCTAACTTACAAGGAGCAAATCTTTGGGGAGCCAAACTACAAGGAGCTAACTTTGAGGGAGCTAATTTAGAAGCAGTAAACTTTCAAGAAGCTGACTTTGATAAAAAAGCCAATTTACAAAATAGCAATCTCCAGGAAGCTGATTTGTTAGAAGTTACTTTGGAAGAAGCTAATTTACAAGGTGCGAATCTCCAAGAAGCTAAATTAAAAGTAGCTAATCTTCAAAAAGCCAACTTGAAAGGAGCTAATTTACACAACGCTTATTTACGTGGCGCTAGATTACAACAAGCTAATTTCCAAGAAGCCAATCTTGAAGCTGCAGTTTTCCAAGAAGCTAACCTCCAAGGGGCTAATTTTTCCAAAGCCAATTTGAAAGAAGCTAGTTTTATCGCAGCAGATTTAAGGGAAGTAAGCGAATCTGAAGCAGTTATAGTTACTAATCTTGAAGGAGCTAACCTAGAAAAAGCAGATCTCAGCTGTGCGAAACTTAACAGAGCTAACCTAAAAAAAGCAAACCTCCACAAGGCGAATCTTAGAGCAGCAGACTTAGAAGCAGCAGATTTAGAACAGAGTAATCTTGAAGAAGCCGATCTTTTAGATGCTAATCTCCGAGTTGCTTTTCTCAGGGAAGCTAGGTTTTACAGAGCGGATTTACATCGAGCTAATTTACAAGTTGCTTACCTCTACAAAGCTAACTTACAATCAGCCAAGTTAGTCAGAGCGAATCTACAAAAAGCTGATCTACAAAAAGCAAACTTAAAATTAGCAAACCTAACATCAGCAAACCTACAATTTGCCGACTTATATAGAGTAAACTTAGAAGCCGCAATCCTTGAAGAAACCAATTTACAACAAGCAAATCTTGAAGGAGCAAACCTTTCCAGAGCCAATCTCAAAGGAACTAATTTCAAAGATGCTGATTTGGATATAGCCGATCTCACCCAAATTAAAAATTTCACCGAAGAACAAATCCAGGAAGCTAGGAATTGGGAAAAAGTAAGACGAGATATCAATGAACAATGAACAATTATCAATTATCAATGAACAATGAACAATTATCAATGAATCATTTATAATTGATTGCTGAAATTATTCCATTTTTTCTAACTTAGCAACTCTAGGATCGATGATTTTTTGACCTAAACCGGGGAATTTTATGGCTACGGAAACTTTACTTCCTCCACCAAAAATATGAGTTATTTCACCGGCTCCAAATGATTTATGCATGACTCGATCGCCAACTTGCCAATTCACGTTTGCAGTTGGTTTGCCATTATTTGTACTATCAAAACCATTATCGTAACTAGCAGAAGTACGACCACCATTATTTGTATAAGTAATACGACGAGGATACTCGGTAGCTAATAGTTCTCGGGGTAACTCGTCGAGAAATTGCGATCGCACTGCTGGTTCGCGAGTCCCATACAGCCTGCGTTCTCGTGCGTGAGACAAAAACAATCTTTCCTGAGCGCGAGTAATACCAACGTAACATAAACGACGTTCTTCTTCTAAAGCAGATGGATCGTTCATGGAACGATAATTGGGAAATAGCCCTTGCTCTAATCCGACTAAGAAGACTACGGGAAATTCCAATCCTTTAGAAGAATGTAACGTCATTAAAGATACCGCACTTTGTCCTTCTTTGACGTTATCTAAGTCGGAACTCAAAGCCGTACTAGCAAGAAAACCTGCTAAAGAAGCATCTTGTTCGGCTTCATCTTCATATTGACGTACGGCATTATAAAGTTCCTGAACGTTGCGTATTCTATCTTCTGCCTCGTCGTTTCCTTGATTTTGTAAGTCTTGTATGTAACCAGATTCATCTAAAATAGCTTGCAAAATATCTGATGCGCTTATGTTTTCAACTTCTTGTTGCCAGCAGCCAATCATCCGCGCAAAGTTATTTACCGATTTCGCCGAGCGTCCTGCTAATGTATTAACTGATGTTTCATCGCTAAGTATTTCCCACATACTTACACCTAGTTCTTGAGCGGCGTTTGTCAGGTTTTCAGTGGTGGCTTTACCAATACCGCGCCGGGGTGTATTAATTACCCTCAATAAACTTACAGTATCGGCGGGGTTAGCGATCGCTCTTAAATAACCCAAAACATCTTTAATTTCTTTGCGATCGTAAAATTTCAATCCTCCAACTACAGTGTAGGGGATTCCGTTCCTGACTAAAATATCTTCAAAGGGACGAGATTGAGCGTTAGTACGATAAAGGATAGAAAAATTTCCCCAGTTTGCATCGGGATTTTCTTTTTCTAAAGCACGGATTTTACTAATAACAAAATCAGCTTCCGCTACTTCATCATCAGCTTGGAAATAAAAGATTTGTTCGCCTTCACCGCGCGTTGCTTTGAGTACTTTATCAATACGTTGGGTATTATTTTCAATTAAATGGTTCGCAGCTTGGAGAATATTTTCACAGGAGCGATAATTCTCTTCTAATTTAACCATCGAACGAGTATCATCATCTGCTAAACCATCACCAAAATCTTGTTGAAAGTCTAGCAAAATCGTGAAGTCAGCCATTCTGAAAGAATATATTGATTGATCGGCATCACCCACTACAAATACAGAACGGTTTTGCCAATCCCACTGACTTTTCTGTTCTCCATAAGTCGCTAATAGGCTAATTAATTGGTATTGAGTCCGGTTTGTATCTTGATATTCATCTACCAATATATGACGAAATTTACTATGCCAATAACCCAAAACTTGCTCGTTTTGTTGAAATAATCTTACTGGAACCAAAATTAAATCGTCAAAATCCAGAGCATTATTTTCTGCTAACTTGTCCTGATAGCAACTGTAAACTTCTGCAATTACTCTTCCCTTATAATTTGGTTCTTCCTTCTCATATTCTTTCGGCGATAAACCCTGATTTTTAGCATTACTGATAGCGTAGCGAACGGAACGGGGGTTAAATTTTTTATCGCTGAGATTTAACTGCTTAGTAACAATTTCCTTAACTAAACTTTGAGCATCAGATTCATCAAAAATCGAAAAATTACGCTTCCAAGTGCGTCCTTTCTCATCTGAGTATTTATCAATATCAAATCGAAGGATGCGAGAAAGTAAACTGTGAAAAGTACCGCACCACAAATCTTTGATAATATGCTTATAAACTTTCGATCTTAATTTTACCTGGTCGTATTCTGGTAATAAATCGTAACGTTCGCCGTACTCAGTAAGTGCCATTTGTTCGGCGAATAGCTTTTGAATACGTTCCTTCATCTCCCGTGCGGCTTTATTGGTAAAGGTAACCGCCAGGATATTTTCAGGATTAACTTTATGTTCGACAATTAAGTTAGCAATGCGATAAGTCAACGCTCGTGTTTTACCAGAGCCTGCGCCAGCAACAACTAGCAAGGGACCGCAAAAATGTTCGACAGCGCGACGTTGATTGGGGTTAAGGTGACACAGAGAGTCAATTGTTGTTGTCATGGAGGTGAGGAGTAAGCGGGATTAAAATACAAGTCGTAGCAATGCAGCAATATGCCTTTTTGTTAAATCAATAGAAAGATCTTATATTGCTAACGCTACAATTTTACCGAAATTTAACCGATCGAAATTAAGATTGTTTTGCTATTTAGTTGAGTGTGACTGTATTCGGTGTAATTCCTATAGGACTTACGCAACCGGTACATTTTCCTTGTAGGGTGCTGTGACACTTTGACTGATTTTCAAGGTAGTAATAAGGATTGTGGTGTCACGCACCAGCCGGGTATTGTGACAATTGCGTAAGTCCTGTCCTATTCAGAAAAGAGCTTACTAATAATCAGATCAAAACTATTATAAAATTTCTTTTTAACTGCCTCAAACTCTATGATATCGTAACTAGGAGGCTCTAATTTATCTAACCGATCTTCAGGCAAATAAACGTGATAGCGAACTTCAATTTGGAGACTTTCGACATTAGGTAACTGTCCGTAATATTTTGTAATATATCCCCCTGTAAAGGTTTTATTCCTGACTACTTGGAAACCTTGATAAAGAAAGGATTTTTCAACAGTTGAAATTAATAACTCCGAACAAGTTTGATTCTTTACGTTACCCAAACATATATCATCATCAATTAATCCCAAAAAACTATGTAAATCCAAAAGATAAACTTTACCAAACTCTTCAATTTTTTCTTGGAGAAGTGAGTTTAGTTGATGATGATAAGGAAGATAGTATTTTTCAATTCGTTCTTGTATATGTTTTAAGGAAGGTTTATATTGATAAATAGATTTATTAAATGCTGTGTTTTCTGGAATAACCGAAGACCAAAAATCACCAAAAAAAGGTTCTTTGGCTTGACGATTTAAATCAACAACATATCTATTATGAGTAGCTTGTAAAACTGTAATACCTAAACTGGGAAGAAAATCGTAAAGTTGGTCGAGATGCCAATCACTGTTAGGTAAAGAATTTAGATGTTCGGTTGTAAATTGAGCCGCAATATCATTCGGTAAAAATAAGCCGCTATGAGGAATATTTGCGACTAATGGTAATGCCTTGATTTTAGGTCGATAAATATTAAATAATTCCATTGAATTGACCCATAAAGGCAAGCGATAATTGTTAATTGATGACTCGATTGCTGATGAAGCGTACCCTTTATCATCAGATACTGGACTTAACAGAAAATCGCTATAACCTTAACTTTAAGAAAATTGATCAACCCCAACCTTCGGGTGATTATCGATCGCTGATTACCGGTAACTGAACGGTGAATGTAGAACCAACTCCCGACTCACTTTGAACCTTAATATCACCACCCATCATCTGGCAGAAATGGCGAGTAATTGCTAATCCTAATCCCGTTCCACCATATTTTTTAGTAGTAGAAGCATCGCCTTGTGTAAATGGTTTAAATAACTGTTTTAGTTGACAATCGGACATGCCAATACCGGTATCTCTAACGACAAAAGTAATTATTTCACCGGTCATACTTGCTATAGCGTCTTTTTGCCGTCTAATCTTGAGAGTTACTTTACCATTTTTCGTAAACTTTGCGGCATTGCTTAGCAAATTTAGAAGTATTTGTCTTACTCTTGTTTGATCGGCATACATAGTACCGAGTTCTTCATCGTAATCAATTTCTAAGAAACTACCATTTTTCTCTATGGTTGGCTTGATAGTAAGAACAAGATTGTTTATTAGCGACAATATCTCAAATGTCTCTGGGTAAAGAGTCATTTTGCCAGCTTCAATTTTGGACAAGTCAAGGATGTCGTTAATTAGTTCTAGTAAGTGTTTCCCTGCTGTATTAATTGTTTCAAGATCGATACTAAAATCTCCTCCTACACCTAAATCGGCTGCGTCTTCTTGTAAAAGTTGACTTAAGCCAATTATGGCATTCAAAGGTGTACGTAACTCGTGGCTAACGTTTGCTAAAAATTGGCTTTTTGTTTTACTGGCGGCTTCTGCTAATTCTTTAGCTTGTTCTAATTGTTTAGTTCTTTGTGATACTCTTTCAATCAACCTATTGAGTGATTTTGCTAGTAATCCGATTTCATCTTCGGTTGTAACTGGAGCTCGTAAATCGAAATTAGATTTGCGAGCAACTTGTTCGGCTACTTGAGTTACAACTACTACAGGTTCGGCTATAGCTCGGGAAGTTCTCCAGGCTACCACAACAGCGATCGCCACTGAAAGCAGCATACTGGCGACAACAATTGTTCTTTCGATTCCTTTGGAAAATTCTAAGTCTTTTGCTCTTTGAGATTCTTGTAATTCGGCGCTTTGAAGAATATTATTTAACTTGTTAGATAACTCTTCTAAACGGATAGCTGATTGAGAGCGAGTAAGTTGCAACAATTGTTTTTGTACTAAAGATGGTTGAGAAAGCCTTTTTTGCTCGTCTACCTGCTGTAAAATTAAATTTAGTTGTTGCGTATAAGACTCTAGATTAATCTCGTAATTACGCAACAATGTCTGAAAAGTTGCTTCAGTAGTTGCTAACTTTCCAGGTTTGCTGCTAATAAATTCTGAGATGTTAACTTCTACATCTTTAATTTTGTTAATACTTTCATCAAACTCGCCTTTTTTACGAAAGAGCTGTTGCGGTTGTTCTACTAGGGCAGCCAAACCATAACTGTGCAATTGTACTTCCGTTGCAGCATCTTTATAATTCGCCAACATTTGTGTTTGATATTTGGCATGATTAAACTGCCTGATTTCTCTTGCACGGTAGTAGTTAGCAATTACTAATCCAACAAGGGATCCAAAAAAACCAATCCCAATCGCGGCAAAATATCCGCAACCAATTTTTTGATGGATACGTCTGGAACTAGCTTTAAGTTTCCCGCTGGAAGGAAATTCTAAAGTAGGCAGTTCGTCATTTGAGGGCACATCTTCTGACACTTCTTTATTTTGTGAACTGCTGTCACCTGCGGTTGGCTTTTGAGTTTGCATCCGGAGAATCTCCTTACCCTCCCGCCACAATTGATGCATTAGTCAAGGGTTCCCTTAAAAGTTTTTTTGAAGAAAAAACTTACAGGGCACCAGACGGGTGCCCGTCAAGGCGGTGAAATTAGATCGATACACTAGCTACTAGTAATCATCTTCTTTTATAACAGTTAGCAAAGTCTAATCGCTACATGCTTTGCACGAGCTTTATGATATTCAAGTAATTTTGCTTTAAAAACTTAACATATTTTGATTACCACTGCTTGTGATACATACCAAAAAAGTGAGGAGTTACTTTCTCAAAAAGATGGCTCCTCACTTACTGTTCAAGATTAAAATTACTTCGATTTTCTCTCTCTTAGCAGAAGACAGCTACCCGTTCATGAAAAACGGGGCAACCTTCTTTTAGGAAAGACTCAAAGCTTTGGTAGAATTTGGTATTGGTGTGGAATTCAATTTGCTTGCTGCTTGCTTTAATAACTGAGCTTTATCAGTACGCTCCCAAGGTAAGTCTAAATCATCACGTCCGAAATGACCGTAAGCTGCGACGTCCTGGTAAAAACGTCCGCCTCGTTCATTTGGTAATTTGCGTAAGTTGAAGGCATGTATTATACCTGCAGGACGCAATTCAAAGTTACCTTCAACTAATTGCAACAAAGTTTGCTCGTCAACCTTACCTGTTCCAAAGGTTTCGATCATGATGCTTACCGGGCGTGCTACACCAATGGCATAACTAAGCTGAACTTCGCATTTTTCAGCTAAACCAGCAGCAACTATGTTTTTCGCCACATAACGACAAGCATAAGCGGCACTACGGTCTACTTTTGTGGGATCTTTTCCGGAGAAAGCTCCACCACCATGTCGGGAATAACCGCCGTAGGTATCGACAATAATTTTACGTCCAGTGAGACCAGAGTCTCCTTGAGGTCCGCCAATCACGAATTTACCGGTGGGGTTAACCAAAAAGCGGGTTTTCTCGTCTGGCTTGATGTCAATGTCGCCGAATACAGGTTCTACGACTGAAGACCAAAGGTCTTTGGTGATTTTCTCCCGTACTGCTGCTTCATCGCTAATATCGCCGATGTTAGGAGCGTGCTGGGTAGAAATTAAGATGGTGTCAATACCCACGGGTTTGCCATCTTCGTAGGCAATACTGACTTGAGTTTTACCGTCGGGGCGTAAATAAGGCAATTCACCTGTCTTACGAACTGTTGCTAGTCTGCGAGCAATACGGTGAGCAAGACTGATGGGCAAGGGCATTAATTCGGGAGTTTCGTCACAAGCGAAGCCGAACATGATACCCTGGTCTCCAGCACCAATTTTATCGAATTGTTCTTCGCTGGACTCTGCGCGGCTTTCTTGAGCGGTGTTAACGCCTTGAGCGATATCCGCTGACTGTTCGTCCAAAGCGACTAAAACTGAGCAGCTATTAGAACAAAAACCATTTACAGCATCGGTGTAACCAATCTCAGCTATTTTCTTTCTAGCGAGATTCATATAGTTGACGTTTGCTTTACTGGTTATTTCGCCAGTAATCAGCACTAAGCCAGTATTGACAACAACTTCAGCTGCAACCCGACTTGTAGGATCTTGTTCGAGCAAAGCATCCAAAATAGTATCGGAAATCTGATCGCAGATTTTATCTGGATGACCCTCGGTCACTGACTCGGAGGTAAATAGATAGCGACGAGTCAAATTAAATTCCTCCCTTTTAGAGCATTAGACTTAATTAATGCAAGCATTTCATTAAGTCACTTTAATGTGCAATCATACCAATATTTTTGCAGTTAATGATGAATTCTACGTTAATTTTTTCAAACTCATATAGTTATCATAACTATCTTGAAAATAAATGATTTTTTTGCTACCTGCTTAATTTAATACAATATATTCAACTATTTTTTATGTTTTATCTGTATTAAAAAAGGACACCACATGGATGCCCTAATAAAAATAACTATGATTTTCAAAAACTGTCTCAACTTTTAAAGACTTATTTAAACTTCAACAGCCATTTTTGCTTCTGTCTGTGTCAAACGTTCGTATGCTGCACGCATTTTCAAACCAGTCAATACTTGGAATAAACCAGTTCCATTATTTGAACCCGGATATTCACGGTGCTGAAGTAGCAAGTGAGTCATCTCTCCCTGGTACTTAGTGGATGTTTTACTCAGATGCGTCTCAATATAAATTACTTCATCAAGGTTATCAAATTGACCGTCAACCTCTAATACGGATACATAGCGACCGTAGTATACATCAGAACCGTAGTACATTTGCATACCAGGGTAAGAACAAGTCAGCTTACGTCCGCAAGGAGTCCACTGAATGGTCGAACCTTCATCAAACAGATAAACTGGTTCAAAGCCTTCCTTGCCTTCCCGTTGCAACATCCGTACTCGCAGTACTTTACGCTCTTTATCATCTTTAATCAGGTTAGTTGGTAATACCTGAAGGACCACATCAGCATATTCTCTTTGTGGTTCAATATAGTTTTGGAAATCAGGCTTGCGGGAATTAATTGCAGCTAAGACATCCTCATAACGGTGACCCCTTTCTGCCATATCGCGTTGGATTTTCCAGGCTATTTTAACTTCATCGCCGATATCCAAATAGACGCTGAAATCAATTAAAGTACGCACCCGTTCATCATATAAAGGATGCAATCCTTCTATTACAATAATATGATTTGGCTCTATCCTTTCAGGAGGGTCTAATTCGCCGGTCTCATGGTTGTAAATAGGTTTATCAATTGCTTGACCTTCTTTAAGAGCTTTCATTTGCTCGTACATTAAGTCAAAATTGTTCGCTCTTGGATCTAGCGCCGTTATACCTGTTTCTTTACGCTGCTTGCGGTCTAAACTATGATAATCATCTAAACAGATGACTGTCATGAATTCTTCTCCGAACAAATCAATTAGGCGACGCAAAAACGTAGATTTACCGCATCCAGAGTCTCCAGCAACTCCAATCATTACAATGCGATCTGGCTTATTTGTCATAAATCCCCTCTAATTAGTTTCTAAAGATGACTGAATCAATATTTTTTTTACACAGATTTATTCCAGCTCAGGAGTCCCCTATCGGTTACCCTGCGTTCTTGCTACACAGCACCAATGTACAACAGTAAAGGAGTAAGTAATGATTTTATTACTTGATCCCCGCATTGTTAGTCGAGATTCATTGGTGTAAGTATTTAATCCTAGCGATATTTGGGATTGTAACAGAAGGGAGGTATCATATACAAGTTTTCCCCTGAATGATAATCTTCTCCAGGTGACCCTCGAATTACTAATATTTGTTTAATAATTAAAAAATTATTGCCAATGCGTTGAATTTAAATATTTCTTCATATACACTTTGTTGAGCTTGCGGTTATTCTTTAATTGCTAATTGTATCATTTTTGGATTGATATCTCACCGCGATCGCCGCCTCAAATATGGTATTTACGATCTCTTTAATTAGCTCTGCGCAATTCAAGTCTCGGACAATTATTAAAAAATTGTATATTATACTATATAATTAACTCACGAGAAAATTATCATGCGAAAAACTATCGTATCTTTTTGGTTTTTTCTGCTTCAAACCAATACCTGTACCAACAATAATATTGATTAAGGTTGACAGATGTTTCACATCACGCAAAACTTATAAATAATCATTATAAATTCCATACTTACCTATAGAGTACGGAAAAAATTAAACAAGGTAGGTACTTTTAAATACCATTAAAAGGTAAAATAAAGTAAGTCAGCAAAAGACTCTAAAACCGATTCCGGGACTCAGAGAAAGTTATACCCAAAACTCAATTCCTTCGCACCATTGGTGCTGGTAATGATGAGTTCAAAGGAACATTCCTCTGCCTCAATGGGGCTAATTGGGTGAATTAGTGAACCCGGCAGTACAGTTAAACCCGTGGAATACATTCTAAGCAATACAGGGGATTCTTAGAATTATCTTCTGCTTTCTGAGCAGGAGAAAGTCAAATCATCCTTAATGGTCGAGACAATATAGCTGCATGGGTGTATTGCTATGGTGATTGCTGTAGCAAAAACTAATTATTGTAGTTGTAAATGTTCTTATAAATTGAGTTGAGAGCAATTTTGTTGTATACAAATATAAAAAAGTGTGAATAGCAATACTTAAATAGGTCGAAGAAGTCAACGTGAGGAAGAAACATACTTTTCCTCGAAAATTTATTATCAATACTGATAAACCTAGGCGGTCATGCTTTACCGGAGTGCGGTAAATGCAAGGGATCTTCCGTCCAATGAAAAAGAAAAAATTAAATTGACTCATTATTAACATTCTGCGAACAACTTATCATCTACTTTAGAAGGTGAACAGGTGTGTCTTTAACTAACCCTTCGCGAACTAAAGTGAGTGTAAGCAGTAATACTGATGGCTATATTTATGCCACTTTCTCAGAACGCGGTTCTGTACGGTGTACCCAAACTGAGTAAACTATGCCAGACCGTGCTTTGGGAAAGATTTTTTGAAAAGGGTTAAGTAATCAATCGGAGTGGTAAAAAATATGTATTATCAAGGTGCTGTTGAAAGTACTGCTAACACGGAATCGGGTAGCCGCATTTTTCTATATGAAG
>ERZ1740059.353-NODE-353-length-25433-cov-5.949523_pt1 | contig 25433 bp, 28 predicted proteins | sample MGYA00581744_ERZ1740059 | MGnify/ENA primary metagenome ERZ1740059 (study PRJEB43018, sample SAMN04849738) | marine metagenome | isolation source: floating plastic debris | place: Pacific Ocean | collected 2008-08-28 | study: EMG produced TPA metagenomics assembly... | reverse complement strand
GACATTCTCGGCGCGGCCCTGGCCAGCGGTGATGGCGAACCTGCGGCAGAAGCTGTAGCGGAGCCAGAAGCGGAAGCTGAAGAGAAACCAAAAGCGAAAGCTAAGCCGAAAACGAAAGCGAAAGCCAAGGCTGAGCCGGAAGAAGAGGTTGTTGCTGAAGCTGAGGCAGACGCCGAAGAGAAGCCAGCCAAGAAAAAGGCTGCGCCTAAGAAGAAGGCGGCTCCAAAGAAAAAGGCTGCTAAAAGCGACGATGCGTAAACAGCTTTACGTTCAAACCTAACAATCAGGTAATGGACAAGTATTTTGCGACGGAGGCCTAGTCTCCGTCGCATTTTTCGTTTAGGTTCAAAGACATGCTGAGATCAGAACTGATTGCAAAACTTGCCGATGAGAATCCGGAACTACGCCCGGAGGACCTCGAAAAAGTGGTATCTGTGATCCTCGATGAGATCGCAGATGCGTTAGCCCGCGGCGACCGCGTAGAGTTACGTGGTTTTGGCGCATTTTCCGTTCGCCATCGTCAGGCCCGAAAAGGCCGCAATCCCCGGACGGGTGAGGCGGTAAATGTTGAGGCCAAGTCGGTGCCTTTCTTCCGACCGGGTAAAGAGCTACGGGCCCGCGTGAATGACGGGATAGACCCGGAGTCGCGCTAGAAAATTCAGCGTCTTCTGCACCGCTCATTTGACGTTCACACAGATTTCCAACACTCTTCGCATCGACCCGGTACGGGTCTAAGTCAGAAGGGGCTAATTATGTTTAATGAATTCAAAGAGTTTGCCATGAAAGGCAATCTCGTCGACATGGCGGTTGGTTTCGTCATGGGCGGCGCATTTGCAACTGTAGTTACGGCATTTATCCAGGGCGTTTTCCTGCCGGCGTTAAGCCCGGTTCTGGGCGGACTGGACTTTGGCAGCTGGGCCTATGAAATGGCACCCGCTGTCCTGGCAGAAGACGGCAGCGTTGTGACGGAAGCGGTTTCAATAAAGATCGGCGAATTTATTTCAGCGGTGATCTCATTCCTGATCGTCGCCTTTGTCATGTTCATGATCATCAAGGGCATGAACAATATGCAGAAGAAGGCAGAGGAAGCACCAGCCGAACCACCAGCGCCGCCGCGTCAGGAAGTCTTGCTCGAAGAAATTCGCAACCTCCTCGCCAAACAGTCGTAATTCGTTAACAGAGTGACTGTATAGGTTCACACCAAGTAGAGTGTGTGGAGTGTTCAGGGGCGGCCAGCGGCTGCCCCTTTTCCTTTGGGCTTAGCGCCGCCTTAAAAAAACGTACCAGGCCCCGCCGCCGCCATGCTTGGCATGGGCAGGCGCATAGCCGCTGACCAGAGCGCGCGCTTCCGGCAAATCGAGCCAGTTCAGGAAAGCCCGTTTCAATACCCCTTTGCCGGACTTGCCTTTTCCGGTGATGACAATCACGCATTGTGCGCCCTTGGCTTGTTCGCGCGCGAGAAAGTTCGGCAAGACTTGAAAGGCTGACTCGCGGGTATGTCCATGCAGATCAAAACTGGCTGATACAGGTGGGCGCCCGCGGCGCACCGCGCGTTCATTCTGTCGGTTCTGCGGCGGCGCATATGGCTTCTTTCGGGATGGCAGAGAGACCGAAAGCTCCAGCTCATCCCGCTTTCGGGGACTGCCAGCTGGCGTCCCACGCCGCCCCTTCATCGGCATCACATTTCGCGATGCCGCCGCCCAGGCGCGCTTTTCTTTGTCGGTCAGATCTCGCCGGCTCATGCCATGCGTTCTAGGGCGATACCAGGATCGGTCCAGTGGTCGATGCACGTGCCGCATTACGCATGCGGATCCGCTCCGCGACCGCCCGCGGCAGCAAAACCCAAAGTCGCCCCGGCGCATTTACAGTATCCGCGGCAGCCCCGGCTTGCGGACCCGTGCCGAAATAGAGATCGCCGCGCACCGGTCCTTTGATCGCCCCGCCCGTATCCTGCGAGACCAATAAGCCTGACCAGGATCCACCAAGACCCGGAGCACTCGTCTGCACAAACATGGGCACACCGCCAGGATGGATACTCGTATCCACCGCCATCGATCCAAGCGGGGTCAAGGGTACCCCAAAAGACCCTTTTGGTCCGAGGGTCGGATCACCTTCGGCTTCGAGATTGAAAAAGACAAAGCGCGGATTGGCATTCATCGCTTCCCGCGCGCGCGCAGGACTGGTTCGATCCATCCAGGCGCGAATGCCCGTCATGCTGGCTTCGCCGCGAGTGATCCAGCCGCGCTGCATCAACCAGTTCGCAGTCGAGCGAAAAGGCTGGCCATTATTGGCCGCATAGACCGCGCGAATGGTCCGACCGTCCGGAAGCACGAGACGCCCCGAACCCTGAATCTGGAGAAAGAAAACATCGGCTGGGTGCGCATAGGCCAGGGGCTCAACGCCCTTACGCGTGATTTCGGCCCGATCCGGATAAGGGCGCCTCTGACCATTGGGCAGTAATTGATAAACCGCTCCACCCTCTGTCACCAGATCAGACGGTCGGGCCGGAATCGGTTCGGTAAACGGTGGCTGCGGCGTTAGCCGCGCGGGATAAGTCGGCTCGAAATAACCTGTGAATCGCGATTGGCCATCGTCCGGTACGATCTCTACCGGCGTGAACAAGGCCTGCAAAACCGCACGTGCACTCTGGGGGTCGCCGATCACATCCAGCGCCGCACAAGCCGGGACCCAATCGTCCGCGGTTCCAGCCCAGGCGGCCCGGCGGGACAGATAGGTTCTGGGATCGCGGCGCTCATAGACGTCGCAGCTTCGGCGCAGTGCAGCCAGACCTGGAGCGAGATCAGCCGTTTGCCAGCCGGGAAGGGAATCGAACGCCACGGGCTCGGGCGTTAACGTCCAGGCACTCGGGTCTATGGCTGGGCGCGGTGTCTGAACGGCCGGCTGGCTTGGCGTCGGCTGACGCGCGGTAGACACGCAGCCGGACAAGACCAAAAGGGCAACGCTCAAAAGACCGATGATTCGCATGGTGCGAGTCTAGGCCTGATTGGCGTAGCGGCTCAAGTTACCAATGCGGAGACCCGATGGCCTTAGTCGGCTGTGTCGACATCATCAAGCAACCAGTTCGGATCGTTCGAACTGGTCTGGCGCATAAAGGTCCAAAGTTCCGACGCCCTGGTCGTGGTCTCGCCATCGCCAAGTTCCGACTCGTACAGAACGGTGACGCGCGCCATGCCATCATCGGCGAGAGAGGCATCTGTAATTTCGGCTTTCCGAATGCGCAACAATTGCAGGCCTTCGGCGCCGGTTTGTTCGCGTTCGGCAATCGCCGCGTCCCAGGCTTCATAAACATCCGTATCGAGGAGCGGTTTCAAGGCGTCACGATCGCCGCGCCCGAAGGCGCCAACAATCATTTCATATGCCGCGCGCGCACCTTGCATAAAGGCCCGTGGCTCAAAACTCTGATCGACATCATAGATGGATTCCATCCCGGCGGCCGCTGGTCCGGTAAAGGTCGGGCGCAGCGGGACAACATCTCCACCACTTGGCGCCGAAGTGCTGGGCGTTGGGGTCGGCGCCGGGTTCGGCATCCGCGAACGACCTTCCGGCGGCCCCTCATCCTGGCCAAGCGTGACGAACAAGCGCCACCCTACAAAGAGGGCAATTCCTGCCAGGACGATGAATTCTATCATTGAAGAGGACATGCGGGACTCATTCTATCAATCTTTCGCCTTCTCATATAGGGGGATTTTAAGAAGTGCCACCCACCGTTGCGCCACTTTGTGGCACATGTTACGCGCCAGTAATCTTCAGACATAGAGTGAAACCCGATGACCGACACACCCGATATGGCAACTCCGCCGCAAGACAATGCCCCTCAACAAGGCCCCGCCATTCGCGTTATGAGCCAGTATATCAAGGATCTCTCGTTTGAGAATCCGGGCGCAACGGTCCAGGATCAGCCAAATATCGAGCTCGGCATTGATGTCGGCGCTGCACCCAAACAGGGCAGCGAGGGTGTGTTTGAAGTGACGCTGAAACTGAAAGCTCGTGCCGGGACTGAAACCACAGCACTCTTTCTGATTGAGATGGATTATGCCGGCCTGTTCCAGTTGCAGGGCTTTTCGCAAGCCGACATGGAGCCCATCCTGTTAATCGAGTGTCCGCGGATCCTATTCCCATTTGCGCGACGGATCATTGCCGACATTTCAGCCGAAGGCGGCTTCCCGCCCTTACGCATTGATCCCGTTGATTTCGGGGCGCTGTACAGCACGCAAAAGCAGCGCGCTGCAACCGCGGCTGCCCAGGGTCAGACCCCGCCGCCCGCAGAACCACAAGCGTAGCGTATCCAGCTCGGGTCGTCGCCAAGCGACGCGACAAAGGTCTGGTGATTCGCAAATTCGTCCTCGGAAATTTTCATTGCACGGGCGCTCGGCCTTTGCTCAGCTGGCGCTCGATCACCTGTGGCAATGGCATTTTTGCCGCCAAAGTCAAAACTGTGTGCGCGCCCACCTAACAGTTCGAGATAGACTTCCGCCAATAACTGGCTGTCGAGCAGGGCACCATGATAGGTTCGCGCCTCAGCATTGACGTCGAATCGTTTGCACAGCGCGTCGAGACTGGCGGGAGCGCCAGGGTATTTTTTGCGGGCAATCGCCACTGTGTCGACCCAACGGTCCTCCGGGATCGGCGATTTTCCGCAGCGTTGAAGTTCCATATTCAAGAAGCCGCGGTCAAACTTGGCTTTGTGGGCAACCAGAATAGAATCTCCGACAAATGCGAGGAAAGCATCGACAATGCAGGGGTCTTCAAACGGCGGCTTGTCGACGAGAGCTGCGTCCGTGATCCCGGTAATTCGGATCGTTGCTTCGGATACGGCCCGCCCCGGATTGATGTAAGTCTGGAAAGTGTTTCCAGTTGGCACGTGATTGATAAGTTCCACGGCGCCAAGCTCAATGATGCGATCATCCTGATCCCATTCCAGGCCGGTGGTTTCCGTATCGAAGGCAATTTCTCGAATGAGTTCGGTCATCATCTACGCCGCGTCCAGACTGTCAAAGAGGTCTATGATGGCTTGAACGTGTGCGCGGGCGAAGTCAAAGCCAAAAGCCGTGCTGATGACAAAATCCGCCCGCGCGCGCTTTTCCGCATCCGGCATTTGCTTGGCCCGGATGTTTTCAAACTCTTCCGCGGTCATCTCACCGCGCTGCAGAACCCGCGCTTTCTGAACGTCAGCCGGCGCGGTCACGACCGCAACATGGTCGCATCGGGCATCACCCCCGGTTTCAAACAGAAGGGGAATGTCCAGGACCGCAAAACTCTTTTTAGTATCAAGCGCCTGTTGACGAAACTTCATCTGGCTAAGACCGACCAGAGGGTGGACGATGGCTTCCAGGTCCTTCATTGCGTCCTGATTATCGACGACTTTGGCCCGCAACGCCGCACGATCAATGCCGCCATTCTTGAGAATATCACCGAATCTCTCGGACAAAGGTCCGACAGCGGCCCCGTCCTTTTCGTAGAGCGCGTGCACTTCGGCATCCGCATCATAGACCGGAAACCCCGCCTCAGCGAACATGTTCGCCGTGGTCGACTTGCCCATACCGATGGATCCGGTCAATCCGAGAATGATCATGACACCGCCCTCAAAGCAATTTCGCATCGACGTTGCGCTGCGGCCTGATCCGGCTTTTCGCCAAACCATATTTCAAAACTGCACGCCGCTTGCGCTACCAACATGGTGAGCCCATCACGGGTCCGCCACCCGCGGGCCGCTGCATGGGCAATTTGAGGCGCAGCGGTTTTGCCATAGGAGATATCAAAGAATAGCCGATCGGCGCCAACCGGCAGGTCAATGATATTGCCGTCATATCCCATGCTGGTTGTATTGATGACGATCGTTGCAGACTCGATATGATCCTTATACTGACTCATTGCTCCGTATACGGTTTTATCGTTGCCGAGTTCGCTGCAGAGCGCCTCCGCTTTCGAGATTGTTCGGTTCAAAACAGTGATTGGAAATCCCGACTGTGCCAGCGCAAAGACCAAAGCGCGCGCGGATCCTCCGGCGCCCATTATGACAACACGGTCCGTATCCGGATCGGCAGCGCCTAAGGCAGCGAGGAAACCTGGCGCATCCGTATTGTCCGCCCGCCACTTTTGTTGACCCAGGTAAGAGAGCGTATTTGCAGCGCCGATCGTTGCTGCCTCGACACTGGCCTCACTCGACGCCGCCAGGGCCGCATGTTTATGAGGCAAAGTCACATTAACGCCGAGAATATCACGCTTGCTCAGGGTCTGCAGGGCAGATTCAAACGCTCCCTCGGGCACATGCATGGCTTCATAGGTGGCATTGAACCCCATATCCCGGAGCCATCCATTGTGAATCAATGGCGACATGGAATGGGCAATGGGATCGCCAATGACTCCAAGCAATTTGGTCATTGTTCCAGGACATTCCTGATGCGCAGATAGTCAAGCAGCGGCAGAAGCGGCAAACCGAGAACAGAGAAATAGTCGCCTTCAATCTTTGAGAAAAGCTGCGCGCCAAGCCCTTCCAGCTGATACGCCCCAACCGTCGTCAACAGAGGCGGGCCACAAGACTGAATATAAGACCTAATAAAGCCGTCACTCAGTGTACGGACGGTCAGATGAGGCCGCGCCATGTGGCGCCAGATCGGCTCGCCATTCTCAGCGATGACAATCGCGGTCTCGAGCGTATGCGTCTTGCCGGACAGTTTCTTCAAATGTTTGGCGGCGCCGTCGAGATTGATCGGCTTGTCAAATGCCTCTCCTTCGAGATTGAGCATTTGATCGCCGCCAATAACCAGACCCTCAACCTGGCTCGACACTTTCACGGCTTTCATTTCCGCCAGGCGCATCGCCTGATTGCTGACACTCAGCCCTTCGGATCGCATGCCTCTTTTGGCGGCGTCTTCATCGACATTGGGTTTGATCGATTGCGCCTGGACGCCAGCGCCCGCCAATAAAGAACGACGGCTGGCACTGCCGGACGCCAAAATAATATTCACCATCAGACAAAGCCCCGTCGCTCATTTAATTTATTCAGTATCGCCGCCGCGGTCTCTTCAACACTGCGTCGCGAAACGTCGATCACCGGCCACTTATTACGTTGGAACAACCGGCTTGCCTCAGTGACTTCTGCCCGGACGGCTTCCTCATTGACGTAATCCGTCTTGGAATTCTCGTTCAGTGACACAAGACGCTGGCTGCGGATTTGCAGCAGTCGTTCAACTCCGATTTTCAGACCGACCACCATTGGATGGTCCAGCTGCTCGACCAATTGGGGCAACGGAATGCCCGGAACCAGGGGAATATTCCCGGCTTTCACACCGCGATTGGCCAAATAAACGCATGTCGGCGTCTTGGAGGTTCGACTTACGCCGAGCAGAACAACATCGGCATCAACCAGACCTTGGACATTCTGCCCATCATCATGATTCAAGGCAAAATCAATGGCGGATATCCGTTTGAAATATTCTTCATTCAGGGCGTGTTGGCTGGCGATCTTCTCACTCGCTGGAATGCCGAGATGACGTGACAACATGTGAATGGAAGGATCCAAGACGGGCAATGTCTGAATCCCGCGCTGACGGCAGAATTGTTCCAGCTTGCGCCGCAAATTATCATCGGAAATCGTATACCAGACCACACCGGGCGCAGCTTCAATCTCGGCCATCACCCGATCAAGCTGACGTTCCGATCGGACGAGATAATAATTGTGTTCCAACGGAATGGTACGATCAAACTGAGCCGCGGCGGCCCGCATCACCGCATTCAGCGTTTCACCTGTTGAGTCTGAGACCAGGTGGACATTAAAATAGATCGCGAGACGCATGGTGAGCCTGATTTACCTTTATCACCCTGTGCCGGAGCAAACCGAATTGGACAAGCCCTGTGGATGTGTTGTGGAATTGTCGGAATCGCCTCGAATTTGACTCTGAATCGCACAATTGAACGAATCTGACTCCCCCTGTTGATAGCATGTTCCAAACCCCCGTCCAGACCGTCTATTAACCATTTATTTACCTATGAATCAACCGGTTAACAGAACGTAAATAGAGCATGGAATTGGGGACAGACTGTGGACAAGTGCGGGACAAATTCACTCAGGTGCGCTTTTCCACGAGACTCCCGGCTTAATAATGATAAGGCCTCTTCGATTGAATTTTTGGGTTTGATTTTTCTCTATGGCCGATCTCAGCACGTCGCGTTTTCTGAATGTCCTTTCTGGTAATCCCTCATCCCCGGTGCCCATCTGGATGATGCGACAAGCAGGTCGACATCTGCCTGAATATCTCGAACTAAGATCTCGGGCAAAGGACTTCCTCGACTTTTGCTATTCGCCTTCCATGGCAGCGGAAGCAACACTGCATCCTATTCGTCGATACGATATGGATGCGGCGATCCTGTTTGCTGATATTCTTCTCATTCTTGATGCGATCGGCCTAGACGTGCGGTTCGAAAAAGGTGTGGGTCCAATTGTTGAAACCGTGGAAACGGAAAGCGATCTCACGCGGACAACGATCGAGACCGCAATTCAGAGACTTTCGCCCGTCTATGAAACGGTGGATCGGGTGCGGTCTGGCCTGGAGGATACCAAGGCTTTGATCGGATTTTGTGGAGCGCCCTGGACGGTGGCTCTTTATGCCATTGAAGGGCGCGGCGGGACCGATAAAAGCATGGCGCGAAGTTGGGCCTATACGAAACCAGACCTCTTAGAGAAACTTCTTAGTCTTCTGGTTGAGGCGTCAGCCCAATATCTGGCGGAACAGGTTAAAGCTGGCGCCGATGCATTGATGATTTTTGAATCCTGGGCAGAAGGTCTGCCTTCGGATTTGTTTCAGTCTTTGGTCATCGCACCCAATGCAGCGCTGGTGAAACGTGTGAGATCTCTCGGTGTTGACGTGCCCATTATCGGTTTCCCCAGGGGCGCGGCGACCATGCTGGAATCCTATACTCGCCAGGTGGAGGTGAATGGGGTTGGGCTCGATACGGCCCTGAACCCGAGCGCTGTTCTCAACGCTGTTCCCCCAAAAATGGCGGTTCAGGGTCATCTTGATCCGTTGCTATTGATCGCTGGTGGTGATGCAATGGACCAGCGGGTCAGAGAAATACTGGCGGCCTATAAAGGCCGACCACATATTTTCAATCTCGGTCATGGCGTCAGACCCGAAACACCGATTGCCCACGTCGAGCGTGTGGTCGAACTCGTTCGGATGGAAGGATAAGTCATGTCGCTCTATCTCTGGGTCAAAGCCTTGCACATCATATTTGTGATCGCCTTGATGGCTGGCTTGTTGATTTACCCGAGATACAAACTGCACCAGTTAAAATCTGTGCCAGGTGAAGCCCTGTTCGATACGATGCAGGAAGCGTCGAACCGGCTGCGCAAGATTATTCTGAATCCAGCTTTGATCCTGGTCTGGCTTCTGGGTCTGACCATGCTTTATCTGAACCCGTCATTGCTCAGTCAGGGATGGATGCACACTAAGCTTCTGCTCGTTCTGATCCTGAGTGGCTTGCATGGCTATTTCATTTCAATCGGTAAAAAGATCGATCGGGGAGATTTGGCCCCGAGCGCAAAAACATTGAAAATGCTGAATGAGCTCCCATTTGTAATCATGATCGGGGTGGTCCTGCTGGCGGTTCTGAAACCTTTCTGAGCCGTCACACACAAGCCCTTGACCGAAGGACAGGCTTTGCGCATATGGACGTGAAGTCGCCGTCCGGCGCGCGGGCAGTCCTGCCCCATACTTTCCCAAACCAAAAAATTTTGGATACCGGCACCCTATGCCCGATACTGCACCTGAAATCGATCTTCCGTCCCAAGTCTATCTGCGCGAGCTGAAGGCAAAATCGCCAACTGACCTTTTGGCCTATGCCGAAATGCTCGAAGTGGAAAACGCGTCTTCGCTACGAACACAAGATATGCTCTTTGCTATCCTGAAGGAGCTGGCGGAACAGGAAGTCGAAATTATCGGCCGCGGCGTCGTTGAAGTTCTGCAAGACGGATTTGGCTTCTTGCGGTCACCGGAATCAAACTATCTGGCTGGCCCTGATGATATTTATGTCAGTCCGAAAGTTCTGAAGAAAGCGGGTTTGAAAACCGGTGATACGGTTGAAGGACCCATCGCTGAACCTGGTGAGAATGAGCGCTACTTTGCGCTGACCGATGTCAGCTCGATCAATTTCGAGGACCCGGAGAAAGCGCGCCAGAAAGTCCACTTCGACAATCTCACGCCGCTGTATCCGGAAGAGCGCCTTTTGATGGAAGGTCAGGATCCAACCAAGAAGGATCGTTCGGGCCGGGTGATTGATATCGTTTCTCCGATCGGCAAAGGGCAACGGGCCTTGATCGTGGCGCCACCGCGAACGGGTAAAACTGTCTTGCTTCAGAATATCGCTGCCTCGATCGAAGAGAACCATCCGGAATGCTATCTCCTGGTGCTGCTGATTGACGAACGTCCGGAAGAAGTCACCGACATGAAGCGCTCGGTGAAGGGCGAAGTCATTTCTTCAACCTTTGATGAGCCCGCTTCGCGCCACGTGGCAGTGGCCGAAATGGTAATCGAAAAAGCCAAACGTCTCGTCGAGCATGGCCGTGATGTTGTCATCCTGCTCGACTCGATTACGCGCCTTGGCCGAGCCTACAACACGACGGTGCCGAGTTCGGGTAAAGTCCTGACCGGTGGTGTCGACGCAAATGCGTTGCAACGTCCCAAGCGATTCTTTGGCGCTGCGCGGAATGTTGAAGGCGGCGGCTCGCTGACCATTGTTGCGACCGCGCTCATCGATACCGGATCACGTATGGACGAAGTCATCTTCGAGGAATTCAAGGGCACAGGTAACTCTGAAATCGTCCTGGATCGTAAAGTCGCTGACAAGCGGACCTTCCCGGCGATCGACATCATGAAGTCCGGTACGCGGAAAGAGGAGTTGATCACAGATAAGGTTCAACTTCAGAAGATCTATGTCCTGCGCCGCATCCTGAATCCGATGGGGACATCAGACGCGATCGACTTCCTGCTCGATAAACTGAAGCAAACGAAGAACAATGCCGAATTCTTCGAGGCCATGAAAAACTGATCATGGCGCTGCGCCGGGACACAATTTGTGCTCTGGCCAGCGGTCCGCCGCCGGCGGCGATCGCGACGCTGCGTGTCTCGGGCCCGGATGTTCGAAGTCTCATTTCAAAGCGGCTGTCCGTATCTGACCTCAAGCCCAGGCATGCAACTTTAGTCGATCTTTTCGATGAATCCCGGGATGTCGTTGATTCCGGACTGGCGGTCTTCATGCCTGGACCGGCGAGTTATACGGGTGAAGACACATTGGAAATTTCACTTCACGGTGGCCGGATCATTACCGAGCTTGCCTTGACGTCTATTATGGATGCCGGTGCTAGATTGGCCGAGCCTGGAGAATTCACGCGCCGTGCCTTCGAGGCCGGCAAGCTTGACCTGACCCGCGCGGAGGCCGTTGCCGATCTCATTGATGCGGAAAGCGAAGTGCAATTGGCGCAAGCCTTGAAGCAAATGGGCGGCGCCCTCGAAGCGCTTTACGATGGCTGGCGCCGGGATCTTACTAAGTGTCTGGCCTTGCTTGAGGCGAGCATCGATTTTCCGGATGAAGAAGATGCCCCGGAACGCGTGGATGCTCCCGTGCGAGAAACGCTTTCTGTCCTTCAAAGCGATCTGCAGCGCGCGCTGGAGCAGGGGAACATCACCGAGCGGATCCGCGACGGGTTCAAGGTTGCGATTCTGGGTCGCCCAAATGCCGGCAAATCGACTCTGCTTAATCAATTGGCGAAGCGAGAGGCAGCCATCGTGACGGACATCCCCGGCACGACCCGGGATGTCATCGAAGTCCGACTGACCCTGGGCGGGTATGTGGTGTGGATTTCTGACACGGCCGGTTTGCGGGAAACGTCGGATATTGTTGAGGCAGAGGGGGTTCGTCGGGCATTCAAAACGGCTGAAGAAGCCGATTTACGAATCTGGCTATATGATTCCCGAGATGACTTTGATTCGGCCCATGTCCAACCCGGCGATTTGATTGTCGCGAATAAGTGCGACTTAGGCGGACCGGGAAATGTTTCACGTGAAACACTTCAAATTGTGGCCAAGACGGGCGAGGGTGTGATTGCGCTCGAGGCGAAAATTGTCGATCGCCTCATGTCGCTCACCCGGAATGTCGGGGCGCCGATGATTACCCGGGCGCGTCACCGACAAGGAATCGAGCGCGCGATGGTCCATCTGATCCAGGCACAGGATCATCTCCAATCGCAAACCGGGGCGGAATTTGTTGCCGAAGATGTCCGTATGGCAAGTCGGGAACTCGGCACACTGACCGGACATATTGATCCCGATACGGTGCTGGGGGCTGTATTTTCTTCGTTCTGTATCGGCAAATAGTCTGTTTCTCGGGCAATGATTATTATATGTCGTCTCCCAGCAGAGGCGATCCGTAATGAGTGATCCATTAGAATTTGATGTCATTATTGTTGGCGGCGGTCACGCTGGGTGCGAAGCTGCATCGGCGGCCGCGCGCACGGGGGCGCGGACGGCATTGATTACCCACAAGATCGAAACCATAGGAGAGATGTCCTGCAATCCAGCGATTGGCGGATTGGGCAAAGGGCATCTGGTGCGCGAGATTGATGCGCTGGATGGTCTGATGGCGCGGGTCGCAGATCAGTCCGGTATTCAGTTTCGGATGCTTAATCGATCCAAAGGACCGGCGGTTTGGGGACCAAGGGCGCAGATTGATCGGAAACTCTATCGCGAGGCGATGCAGGCCGAGATCTTGAACCATGAGAACCTGACGGTGATTGCGGATGGTATTGAAGACGTCATTGTCGAAGATGATCGCGTTGCAGGCGTCCTGGGTGAATCCGGAACTCGCTATCAAACAGCCGCCGTCGTCATAACAACAGGAACGTTTCTCAAAGGCATCATCCATCGCGGTGCAGAACGGATTCCCGCGGGCCGCGTGGGTGAAAAGCCAGCTATCGGATTGGCGGATCGTCTTTATGGTCTCGGCCTACCAATGGTGAGATTGAAAACTGGCACTCCGGCGCGCCTGGATTGAAAGACAATCGATTGGGATCGGCTGTAAATGCAACCCGCGGATGACCGGCCAATCCCGTTCTCTTATCTCACTGACGAGATCACCGTGCCTCAAATCGCGTGTGGCATCACATTCACCAATGCGGAAACCCACGAGATCATCGCCGACAATATCAATCAGTCCGCTGTCTATTCCGGCGCGATTGCCGGGCGAGGTCCGCGCTATTGTCCCTCAGTTGAAGACAAGATTCACAGGTTTCCTGAAAAGACACGTCACCAGATTTTTCTCGAACCTGAAGGTCTGGATGACGTCACCGTTTATCCAAATGGCATTTCGACATCGCTGCCGCGTGAGGTCCAGGATGAATTCGTTCGAAAGATTGAGGGTTTGGAGCGGGTTGAGATTCGCGAACATGGTTACGCGATCGAGTATGATTATGTCGATCCGCGCGCTCTGGATGTTGGATTGCAGGTTAAAGCGCTCGATGGATTATTCCTCGCGGGGCAGATTAATGGCACAACTGGATATGAGGAAGCCGGAGCGCAAGGGCTGGTTGCCGGGTTGAACGCGGCGCGTTCGGTTCGCGGGGAATCTCACGCCACATTCGATCGGGCCGAAGCCTATATCGGCGTCTTGATCGACGATCTTGTGACGCGAGGCGTAACCGAACCCTATCGCATGTTTACATCCCGGGCGGAGTATCGTTTGTCGCTACGGTCCGATAATGCAGATCAAAGGCTGACCGAGCGTGGCATCGAACTTGGTCTCGTGGGATCGAAGCGAGGCGCAATGTTTCACGTGAAACAATCCGCTCTCTCGACAGGGCGCGATCTGATGCAGACCCTTCAGATGACTCCAAACGCCGCTCAAAAGCTCGGATGGAAAGTCAATCAGGATGGACAGCGCCGCAGCGCGTGGGATTATCTGGCCTACCCGTCTATCTCGATGGCGGACGTCGAGATCGCATTTCCCGAGATCGGAGCGCTTGAACCATCGATAAAAGAGCAACTTGAAATCGAAGCCATGTATGCGGGCTATATTGAGCGTCAAAAAGATGATGTTGCAGCCCTGCGCCGGGAGGAGTCTCTGATCCTTCCGGGGGATCTTGACTATGCCCAAGTTGGCGGACTGACCAATGAGGTTCGCGCAAAACTGGAAACGGTCAGACCGGCCACACTCGGACAGGCGGCCCGGATAGAGGGTATGACCCCGGGCGCACTGACGGCCCTACTCGCCTACGTCCGCCGCCGCCCGGATCGAAAGAAAGCGCATGCCTGATCAGGATGGATTCGGCCCGGATGATCTCACCAATGTTTCACGTGAAACACGCGAGCGTCTGGAGCTCATCGTGGCGGAACTGGACGCCTGGCGGACAAAGATCAATCTGATCGGTCCATCTGAATTTGCTCAGGTCTGGCGCCGCCATGTCTGGGACTCCTGGCAATTGTTCGACCATATTCCAAGCGGATCTATTGTGGATCTTGGCTCTGGGTCCGGCTTTCCGGCTTTGGTCCTTGCGGCAGGATTCGCGTCAGAGGAGTCGCATATGACGATGATTGAGAGCGTCGGAAAGAAGTGCGCCTTTCTCCGCGCCGCAGTCGAATCGGCAAATTTGCCGGCGCGCGTCATTCAGGGCCGCGTCGAGGCCGTTAACTCTGTCGCAGCCCGTTGTGTCACGGCCCGGGCCTTTGCGCCGCTGCCCAAACTTCTGGATTATGCGGCGCCCTGGCTAGAAAAAGGCGCCTATGGGGTTTTCCCGAAGGGCCGACGCTGGCAAGAGGAATTGACGTCCGCGCAGGAATCCTGGAGATTCGCTTGTGAAGCGATTCCCTCGAAAACCGGGGATGGGGCTATTTTGAAGATTTCGGAGGTGTCACGTGTCGAATCCTAATACGCGCATTCTGGCCATTGCCAACCAAAAGGGTGGTGTCGGCAAGACCACAACCTCAATCAATCTCGGTACGGCTCTGGCCGCCGTTGGACGTAAAGTCCTGGTGATCGATTTCGATGCCCAGGGTAATGCCTCGACCGGGCTCGGTATTACCCGGCCGGAACGTCAGCTGACCACGTATGACGTGGTCGTACATAATGAATTCCTCGGTGATGCTGTTCTCAGTACCCTGGTGCCGCGTCTGGATATCGTGCCCGGTGATGAAAACCTGGCCGGTGTCGAGACAGAATTGTCGAGTGATCCGCATCGCTCTTACAGGCTGCGCAACGCTCTGAGAAATTACGTCCAGGAAGCCGCGCGGCGCGGTCTGACGGAATATGATTATATTCTCATCGACTGCCCACCATCTTTGTCGTCGCTGACCATCAATGCGATGACCGCATCGGACTCGCTTCTTGTGCCGCTCCAATGCGAGTTCCTGGCGCTCGAGGGTTTGAGCCAGCTTTTGAAGACCGTGGAATTGGTACGGTCAGGCTTGAATCCGGATCTCGATATCCAGGGCGTGGTTTTGACCATGTATGATCGCCGCAACAATCTGTCCGATCAGGTTGCTGACGAGGTGCGCTCTGTGCTCGGCGCAAAAGTCTACAATACGGTCATCCCGCGAAATGTCCGCCTGTCGGAAGCGCCGAGTTTCGGCAAGCCCGCCTTGCTCTATGATTATCGCTGTCCGGGCAGTGAAGCCTATATTCGTCTGGCGTCTGAAATGTTGCAGCGCGAACGGGCGCTTCGGGGGTAGGCATGGCGCCAGATCCATCTCGGGGGAAACAAAGTCGACTTGGCAAAGGCCTGTCGGCATTGATCGGTGAGGTCGAAGGAGTCGGTCTCGCGGCGCCCAATGAATCTGCGCCAAGCGCGGATGTCCCGTCCGCGTCTGTATCAGAATTCGAGGTTTCAGACATTCGTCCGAATCCAGCTCAGCCGCGCCGCACTTTTTCTGAAACAGAACTCGAAGAACTCGCCAACTCGATCCAGCAGCGGGGAGTATTGCAACCCATCCTGCTGCGCCCGGATCCGGATGCGCCAAATCAGTATCAAATTGTTGCTGGCGAAAGACGCTGGCGGGCGGCGCAACGCGCTGGCTTACAAACCATCCCGGCCGTGGTTCGGGACATGGATGAGCTGCAGCTTCTCGAGGTTGGCATTATCGAAAATGTTCAGCGTGAAGATCTCAATCCGATTGAAGAAGCCGAAGCCTACGGGGCCCTGATCAAACGGTTTGGTCGAACCCAGGAAAATCTCGCCGAGAGCGTTGGCAAATCGCGCGCCCATATCGCCAATACGATGCGACTTCTCAACCTGGGTGAGAGTGCCCGCGAGCATTTGCGCCAGGGTCGGATTTCAGCCGGACATGCGCGGGCGGCCCTGGGGGCACCTGATCCGGATCCGGTGGTCGATATGGCGGTCGCGAAAGGCATGTCCGTGCGGGACGTCGAGGCATTGGTCAAGCGACTGAAGGATGGCAGTGCCCTCGATGCGGTCGCTCAGAAAGTGGCGCAGTCTGACAAGGATGTGGACACCGAGGCATTGGAAAGTGACCTGGCAAGAGTGCTGGGATTAAAGGTCGACATCCGGCAGGGCAGCAAGGGCGGCGAGCTTCGCATCAAGTATGGAGATCTCGAGCAACTCGATGAATTGTGTCGAAAGCTCACGGCGAAGCGCAAGTAATACATTGTATTTGTTGTATTTAATCAGGATTCGGTAGAAGCCGGAAATCCTCGATCTGTTGTTTGTATTCCGCAACGGCACGATGCTAGCGTGTGTTCGATCCGGCGGCGATACCGTGCCGACACATGTGACCTAGAGGTTCTTATGGCTGATACGAGCTTTGATTCCCGCCCGCGACTCGAGCGCCCGACCATGAGCTATCGGGCTCCGACTCATGAGGGATATCTCGAGCGGGGCGATAATGTGAAACCGGCGCACGACCTGGATCTCGCGACCCTGGATCTCGCGGATGTTGAAATCTGGCGCCAGAACAAGATGTGGGATCGGTTCGAGCGCTTGCGAAACGAGGACCCGGTCCATTACACGCCCGATAGTCTATTCGGCCCGTATTGGTCGATCACGCGGTACAAGGACGTAATGGCGATCGACACGGATCATAAGCGCTTTTCGTCCGACGCCGAGCAAGGTGGAATCACCCTGTCCAACATGACTCAGAATATTGTCGGGCGCAGCTTCATCACGGCCGATGAACCGGTGCATTCCCAGCAGAGAAAAACCGCGCAACCGGCGGTCGCCCCAACGGCCCTGCGAGAATATGAGCCCTTGATCCGATCGCGGACCCATGCGTTGCTCGACAACTTACCGGTCGGCGAGCCGTTTGATTGGGTCAATGCCGTATCGATTGAACTCACCGCGATGATGCTGGCCACCCTTTTCAATTATCCGCAGGAGCGTCGCCGCGAACTGACGCGCTGGTCAGATGTCACCACCAATCCGACCGATCCAGACATATGTCCGGGAGGCATGGAACAATGGCGGACTGAACTTACGCAATGCGGCCAGGTGTTCTGGGAAATTTATCAAAACCGGAAGAATGCCGCACCGGCTGGCGACCTGATGAGCCTGCTCGCGCATGGCGAAGACACTCGTGACATGAATCCAATCGACCTGCTCGGTAATGTCATTCTGTTGATTGTCGGGGGCAATGACACGACCCGAAATTCCATGACAGGTGGCGTCTATGCCTTGAACAAATTTCCGGACGAGTTTGCTAAACTCAAGACGGACCCCTCGTTGATCCCAAACATGGTGTCAGAAATCATTCGCTGGCAGACGCCACTCGCCTATATGCGGCGCACCGCGCTAGAGGACGTCGAAATGCATGGCAAGACCATCCGCAAAGGGGACAAGGTGGCGATGTGGTATGTCTCTGCCAATCGGGATGAAACCTTCTGGGACGAAGATCCGAACCAGCTGATCATCGATCGTAAACAGGCACGGAATCACACATCCTTCGGATTTGGCATTCATCGCTGTGTCGGCAACCGTTTGGCCGAATTGCAATTGCGGATTCTGTGGGAAGAAATCCTCGCGCGGTTCGACCATGTCGAAGTTCTGGACGAACCAAGCCGAACCTCGAGCGCCTTTGTAAAAGGCTATACGTGGTTGCCGGTTGTGTTGCATCCGAAAGGTGCGAGGTCATGAAAACTCAACCTCTGATGATCGCAGGTTTGGGCATCGGTCTCACCAGTATTGGTTTGAGCGCATGCGTCACGCCGGATCAAACACCCGCCGAACGGACGGCGGAAATCCACCAATCTGCAATCGTCATTGATGCCCATGCCGATATTGTCCTGCCGGAGACATCACCTTTGTATCTCGGCGCGGACGGACAATCCAAGGCGAGCACCGTCAAACTGCAGGCCGGGGCCTTTGATGCCGTGGTGATGAGCGTCGCCGCAGGACCGAAACCACGGACAGCTGCTGGGCGCGCCAGCGCCGCGACCGAAGCGGAGGCCAAACTCGCCGCGATCCAAACGCGCGTGGCGCAATCTCCTGATCTCGCTTTTGCGACCTCCTCGGCGCAAGTGCGCGACAATATCGAGGCGGGTCGGATTTCCATTCTGCTCGGATTTCAGAATGCCCAATCCCTCGCCGGCGATCTTGCTCGCCTGGATGACTATTATGCAGCCGGCGTGCGGGTCTTTGCCCTGACGCATATGGGACACAATGATTATGCCGACTCATCCCGCCCAATGTTTGATGGAGCGACCGGCACCTATGAAGTCACCGAAGAGCATGGCGGCCTGTCTTCTCTGGGGCTTGAAGCGGTGGCCCGGATCGACGCCCTTGGCGGGATTGTCGATGTTTCCCAGATGTCGAAAGCGGCGACGTTGCAAGCGATCGCGGCAACGAAAACGCCGGTGATCGCCACGCACTCGAATGTCAAAACGCTGTCGGACGTGACGCGAAATCTGTCGGATGCGGAAATTGATCGTATTGGCGCGACCGGCGGTGTGATCCACATCGCGGCGTTCAGTGCCTATCTGGTCGATCTATCAGACCCGATTCTGGCGGCGAAGATCCGTGCCGTCCGGCGTGGCGCCGGTTTGCCGGAAACCTATTCCTATCCTTATGAGCTGTATTGGGAATTGGAAGATGAGGCCGAGAAGCTCGACTTCCTGACCAGGATGCGCACCCTGGTCGGCCGGCAAGATGTCAGCCGAATGGTGGACCATATTGATTACGTCGTCGAACGTATCGGCGTCGATCATGTCGGGATTGGAACGGACTTTAATCATGGTGGCGGCATCGTCGGATTTGTCGAAGCCGACTCCGCCGCGAACGTCACAGCTGAATTGCTGGCGCGGGGATATTCCGCTCAGGATATCAACAAAATCTGGGGCGAGAACTTTTTGCGCGTGCTGGATCAGGCGGCGGCGCAATAACCCGCAGAGACCTCAAGGTCTAATTGCCGAGATACTTCGCGCGCGGGCGGATCATTTTTCCGCTCAAAGACTGTTCCGCGGCATGTGCGATCCAGCCGACCATACGGCCCGCGGCAAAGATCAGGAACGGGGCATCGTCCGGCAGATCCAGCTTCAGGCATAAAGCCGCCAGCGCCATATCAATATTGGCAGGCTTCCCACTGGTCCGTTCTGCCATTTTAACCGCCCGCTTCATATCCGGATCCGGACTCAACCATCTGAGTAGCGCCCTGGCCCGCGGGTCGCCTTTTGGATAGAGGGCGTGCCCCACGGCAGGGATCGTCCCGATCCGGGCAGCGGTTTGCATCGATATCGCGGGATTCTGACTGTGATGGCTGAGAAATGTCAGGGCTTTGGCCGAGGCTTCGCCATGGCGTGGACCAGTCAGCGTCGAATAGCCGGACAGGGTGCTGGCGGCCAATGAGGCGCCGGTCGAGGCCGCGATCCGCGCGGCGAACGAAGATGGATTGAGTTCATGATCTGCGACCAGAACAAGCGTCCGCCGCAAAAGGTCCGCGCCATTGGGGTCGAGCTTCCAAAATCTGGCAAGCCTTTGATGAAACATCCCGCGTCCGATCGTGCCCGAGATGGCATCGGCAAAGCCAAGCAGGAGGGAGGCGCCGGATTCTGCGAAATTATCAATTTTGGTAATCGGGACATCATCCGTGGCGGCGCAGCGTGCAAGATAATTAAACGCCCGCGCCTTCCCGGAGTCGCCCGGATCGCGCACGCCATCTGATTTGACCGGTGTGAGGGCCTCACATTGCCAGAGCAAGGCGGCGACATCCTCTACGGATCCGTGCGCGGCCAGTTTCACCGCGTCGGACCCACGATAGATCAACCGCCCATTTCGGACCGTCGTGATCTTGGTTTCCATCACCGGATCGCCCCAGGCGATGGCCGCTGAGGCGATATCTGATCGCGATCGCCCGCGTCGGCGTCGCTTCACCAAGGCATCAATATCCGCCTCCGAATAGAGACTAGAGCGCGGATCATCCGGATGCGTTTGCGCCGAAATCTGGCCGCGACTGACATAGGCATAAAGCGTCTGCGCCTTGACGCCGAGCTTGTGCAGAGCCGCCTCTCGTTCCAACCAGGACATATATTGATTATGTTGATCAAGATTGACGCTGTCCAGCGCTTTCCCGACATTGGCGAAAAACAGACAGGAGAACATCATGGATTCAGGACTGGAAAATGTCATCGCTGCCGAGACCGCACTCTCGGATGTCAAAGGCGATATTGGTGAACTGATCATCAAGGGTTGGTATGTCGAGAAACTGGCGGCTTCGATGGCGTTTGAAGATGTTGCGCATCTTTTATGGCAATCGGCGTTTGAGGATCTCCCCTCCGTCCAGACGCTTGGCGCGCGCCTGGGTGAGGCGCGCGTGCACGCGTTTGAATCCGTGACGGAGGCATCGGGGCGCGTGGATATCATTCAATCCTTGCGGCTCGGCTGGGCGCGCGAGCGTGATGAAGAAACGCTTGAGACGGCATTGGCGCTCGCCTCTGGCGGGTTGGTCTATACTGCCGCCGCCATTCGCCAGGCAGATGGCAAAGCCCCGATCGCGCCGGATCCGCGTCTATCGTCCTCCGCCGACTTTCTCAGAATGATCACGGGCGACACGCCGCAGTCGCAGACGGCACGGGCTCTGGATTCTTATCTGGTGACGATTTGCGATCATGGGCTGAATGCCTCGACCTTTGCGGCGCGCGTTGTTTCGTCGACGCGGGCGGGTCTGACCTCTGCCGTGCTGGGCGGATTATCGGCTTTGAAAGGCCCCTTGCATGGCGGTGCGCCGGGACCGGTCCTCGACATGTTCGATGCGATTGGGGAAGAGGCAAATGCCGAGGCGTGGATTGATGATGCCCTGGCCAGGGGAGAGCGTTTGATGGGGTTCGGCCACCGCGTCTACCGCGCCCGCGACCCGCGTGCCGACGCCTTGAAATCTGCCGCCAGTCGTTTGCCGGGGACGGCGGGCCGGATCGCGTTTGCCGAACATATTGAACGCGAAGTGCTCGGAAAGCTCCGCCGTAAGTACCCGGATCGCGCGCTGGAAACGAATGTCGAATTCTACACCGCCATTCTGCTTGAGGCGCTGGATATCCCACGCTCGGCCTTTACGGCCGTGTTCGCTTGCGGACGGGTTCTGGGCTGGATCGCGCATGCCCGGGAACAGATTTCTGAAGGCCGGATCGTCCGTCCGAAATCGATCTATCGCGGACCTATGCCCGAACTGATCGAGGCATGATCTCCACGACTTCTCCATGAAATCTCCAGACCCTCTTCAAGCTTGGTCTGGAGGCCTGGGGTATCAAAAATCCATCGGCGGACGAGATGACTGCCGGAAATTGATACCAACAAGGAGATTAGAAATGTTGACCTCAACCCCCCACGCCGCCCCAAAACCGGCCTTGCTTCCCGTCATTGCAGAGCTGGACGTTCGGCCGCCAAATGCGATCGAAATCATCGCTCCGATCGCGCCCGGCATCGCCGAGACCCCACGGATCGGACTTCTGGAAACCCGCCGCCGGCGGAACACACGCCGCGGGAACCGCTGATAAATGCGGCGACAGACAAACTAGTGCGCTGGTCCTGAAAGACCGGCGCATATTTTACGGCCCTTATCGGGTCGAAAACGAACACCAAATATGGAAAAGTTGGAGCGGGTACACGGAATCGAACCGAGCTCAACAGCTTGGAAGGCTGCCGCATTACCACTATGCTATACCCGCTCAGGGTCGCAGCACCCATAGCATGGAATGTACAAGTGGTGGAGGGGACTGGATTCGAACCAGTGTACGCAAAGCGGGCAGATTTACAGTCTGCTGGATTTAACCACTCTCCCACCCCTCCAGGGTGACTTGCACAACGCCATTTGACGCCGCTGTCTCCGACCGTCATTAGGGGGCTCTGACACCTCCGCCTTTCAACCGGAAACGGCCTTATAATGAGCAAGCCCCGCCCGCGCAACCGTCCTAATTCACACAAGCGAAAAATGTCCGGTCGGCCCCATGGATCCGGGGAAAACTGGCTGTGGGGCGCGCATGCGGTCAGCGCCGCCGTGCGCAATCCGGCGCGCCAGATTAAACGCCTGGTCGGGACCCGAAATGCGTTGGATCGGCTCGGCAAAGTCGCGGTCCGGGCAGAGTGTCTGGAGCCGGGCGCGATCGATGCGCTATTGCCGCGCGATGCGGTGCATCAGGGTCTGGCCGTTCAGGCTGAGCCTTTGGTTCCGGTTCAGATCGAGGACCTGATTGCGGCCGGTATTCAACGCGTGGCCGTGCTCGACCAGATCAGCGATCCGCATAATCTTGGGGCCATCTATCGCTCGGCCGCGGCCTTCGGCTTTGGGGCGGTGATCCTGCAAACCCGCAATGCCCCGGCGATTACCGGTGTAGCGGCCAAGGCCGCAGTCGGGGCCATCGAGACGGTGCAGGAATGCCGTGTGGTCAATATTGCGCGGGCGCTTGAGACCTTGAATGCGGCAGGCTTTCACACAGTCGGCCTGGCCGGTGAAGGCAATGCCTTGATCGGGCAGGCGGTACAGGGCGCCGCCAGAGTTGCCGTGATTCTGGGGGCTGAAGGTCCGGGTCTGCGGCCGGGGGTCGCCAAGGCCTGTGCCGAGCTGGCGCGCATTCCGATTGCGGCGGAGATGGAAAGTCTGAACGTCTCGAATGCGGCCGCGATCGCGTTTTATGAAACCTATCGAGACACCTGACGCCACCCTCTAGTCCGCAATCCGCCGATGCACGGCTTCGGCCATCATTGGCCCGAGCTCTGGCCCTTCGAGCGGATAGAGATAGGGCTCAATCAGCTCCAGCTCCATCAGCAAGAGGTGGCCATCATCGCTGCGCAACATGTCGACGCGGGCATAAAGTGGGGTCTCATCCAGCGTCTTCAGTACGGCTACCGCTTCGGCCAGGTCTGCTTGATCTGGCATGATGGGCGTCTCCTGGCCGCCTTAAGTCGACTGTATGCGATAATCGCCGGTTTTGGCGGTTTTCAGCAGGGCGTGGCAGAAGTGACCATCGATAAAGATGAAACTATATTCGCCCTCTTCCTGAATGTTCGACAGGAAGGGCTGAACCATCATCGGATGTGGCATATCGGGCAGCGGACTGTTCGGGGTCAGCCGATACTGACCATCCGCGCCGGCGCCGACTTGCCGCTTGAACACCAGGTCGTCGCTCCTGAGTTGAGCAAAAGCGGCGGCGGCGTTCGCAGGATCGACCTGGTCGATCCAGAGTGTCGGAATCAGGCGGGCTCCTTTTTGCTCGAGCGACCGCAAATAGCCCTTGTGGCTGTTCCATTGAACCAAGGCTGCTGAATTGAACAGACGGGTTTTGGATTCGATCTGCTGCAACGTCCCCAGAAACTGATCGTGATGGTCCCAATAGTCCCAGGTCGTGCCGATAATGACGGCGGCATAGGCCGCCCAGTCCTGATCCGGATCGGCCCAATCCACGTCAACCACCCGCATCTCCTTGTCAGCGAAAGGCGCGCGTAAGGCGTCCATCATCCGGTCATGCTCGAACGCATCGGAGCGCCGGGTCGGTGATCCCGGCAGAGTGGCCTTGGAGGCAAGATAAGCAATCTTCAACATAACAGCGCCTTAGCTGGGCTGTCTGGTTGCGTCCAGAGGCCTGTTCTGGCACACGCACCGACAGCGAATGATAAGGAATTCCCGAATGACAGACGTGCATTTTGATGTGGTCGGGCTTGGCAATGCCATTGTCGACGTCATTTCCACCCAGGATGATGCTTTTCTTGCAAAATGGGGCATTCACAAGGATGCCATGAATCTGATCGAAGGGGATCGCGCGGATCTTCTGACCGACGCGTCCGTGAACGCGCTCGAAACATCCGGCGGCTCAGGCGCCAATACGATTGCCGGGATTGCGAGCTTTGGCGGCAATGCAGCCTATATCGGCAAAGTTGCGGATGATCGTCTTGGAGACGTGTTCAAAACCGATATGGAAGCGGTCGGTGTGCCGTTCGAAACAACGCCGCTGGTGGGCGGCCCGGCCACGGCACGCTCTATCATATTCGTGACCCCGGATGGCAAGCGCAGCATGAACACCTATCTTGGCGCCTCCGTGGAATTTTCGCCGGATGATGTCGATCGGGGCACGGTTGAAGCAGGCGGGATTCTTTATCTGGAAGGCTATTTGTTCGACAAGGAAATCGCCAAGGCGGCGTTCGTCCACGCCGCTGAAATTGCACATGCGGCTGGCCGCAAAGTGTCGCTGACCTTGTCTGACAGTTTCTGCGTCGACCGCCATCGCGACAGTTTTCGCCAACTCATCCGGACACAGGTCGACATTCTGTTTGCCAATGAGGAAGAGCTTCTCAGCCTGTATGAAACCCGTGATTTCGATGCAGCGGTCGCAGCACTTCGCGCCGATACCGGACTGGCGGCTGTTACCCGAGGGGAAAAAGGCTCTGTCGTAATTGGCGAGGGTGACCCGATTGAAGTGCCAGCAGAACCTGTCAGTCAGGTGGTGGATACGACCGGCGCTGGCGACCAATACGCTGCAGGCTTTCTGTTTGGCGTTGCGCGCGGCCTGCCGCTCGCGACCTGTGCCCGGCTTGGCCACATCGCGGCCGCAGAGGTGATTTCACATTACGGGCCGCGCCCGGAAGTGCCGCTCGCCAAGCTTGCGGCAGATGCCGGGATCAACGCCTAGGCCAGCAAGGCTTCTTCGGCATAATCCAGGCGGTCATGCCCAAAGAACATCTCATCGCCGACAAAGAACGTCGGCGCCCCAAAGGCGCCGCGCTCGACGGCTTCTTCAGTATTGGCGCGCAGCATGGCCTTGGTTTCAGGATCCGTTCCAAGCGCCCAGAGCGCATCGGCATCGAAGCCTTCTGATCCGAACGCTTTCTTGAATTGCGCTTCGTCCCCCGTATCAATGCCACCTTCCGGCAGGCCCCAAACGCATTTGAACCCCGCATCGACAAGTTTCTTCTGCTGCTCGGGATCATCCCCCAAGCG
>ERZ1740059.352-NODE-352-length-25483-cov-5.782916_pt1 | contig 25483 bp, 28 predicted proteins | sample MGYA00581744_ERZ1740059 | MGnify/ENA primary metagenome ERZ1740059 (study PRJEB43018, sample SAMN04849738) | marine metagenome | isolation source: floating plastic debris | place: Pacific Ocean | collected 2008-08-28 | study: EMG produced TPA metagenomics assembly... | reverse complement strand
GACGCGTGAACCCCTGACTTTGACGAACATGCCCAATCTGGCGGATACACGTTTTTTGAGCCAACTCCTGGCGAGTCTCGGCGTGGAGGTCTATTGGCCGAAAGGCGATAGCGAATGCCGACTTAATGCGGCAGAGTTGACCTCAACCATCGCGCCCTATGATCAGGTGCGCAAAATGCGCGCGAGCTTTAATGTGCTCGGGCCGATGCTGGCGCGCGAAGGGCACGCGACCGTGTCTCTGCCCGGCGGATGCGCCATTGGCGCGCGGCCGGTGGATCTTCATTTGCAGGCGCTCGAAGGCATGGGCGCCGATCTGAAAGTGGAAGCAGGTTATGTCAAAGCCGCGGCGATTCACGGTCTGAAAGGCGCGAAAATTGTCTTCCCGTTCGTATCGGTTGGCGCAACGGAGCATGCCATGCTGGCGGCGACATTGGCGAAAGGCGAAACGGTGCTGGAAAACGCTGCGCGAGAGCCGGAAATTGCCGATCTCGCCGATTGTCTGAACAGTATGGGTGCCAGGATTTCCGGGGCTGGGACGGCGACGGTGCGGATCGAAGGGGTCGAGAGCCTGTCTGGCGCCCAGCACGCGGTGATGCCGGATCGAATAGAAGCCGGCACCTATGCAATGGCAACTGCGGCGGCTGGTGGTGATGTCACTCTGGAAGGGGCGCCGGTGGCCGCTTTGGGGGCATTGATCGATGCCTTGAAACGTTGTGGGGTCGGGGTGGACGCCGACGAAAGCGCCGCCACGATCCGAATTCGGCGGAATGGGTCGTCCCTGATCGCCATAAACATTGATACGCAGCCACATCCGGGCTTCCCGACGGATCTGCAAGCACAATTCATGGCGCTGATGTCAATCTCGGACGGCACGAGCGTGATCCGGGAAAATATCTTTGAAAACCGGTTCATGCACGCGCCCGAACTGTCGCGTCTGGGCGCCAATATTCAAGTTCGAGGCAAGGAAGCTATCGTTCAGGGCGTGCCACAACTGCGCGGGGCGCCCGTCATGGCGACGGACTTGCGCGCGTCTGTCTCACTCGTCATCGCTGGACTCGCAGCCGAAGGTGAGACACAGGTGAATCGGATATATCACCTGGACCGCGGGTTTGAACGTTTGGAAGAGAAACTGACAGGCTGCGGCGCCAATATTGTGCGAGTTGACGGAGACTAAAGCGTTTCATGGCTGAGGGCAGGGCATTGCGATTGATCGCAGCGGATATGGCTGATCTGGAAGTGATTTCGAGCGCTGTACAGGACGCTGTTCTGAAAGCGGAAAATCTCAAATATGATCGTAAGCGCCGCCGCTTCACAATCGAACTCAATCGGTTTCAGTGGGAAGATTCTGCCTCCAAACGCGGGCCGCAGGGGCGCGTCCGCGCCATACTCGCCTTTGATGGTGTGCTCGGCGTCAAAACCAGGGCGGTCAGCAAGGTCGATCCGGACATGGTGTTCTCTGTCCTGTCTTTGACATTTGCGCCCGCAGATGAGCCGCCAGGTGGCAAGGTTTCCATCCTGTTTGCAGGTGATGGTGAGCTGGCGCTCGATGTTGAAACCATTGACGCCACCCTGCTGGACAGCGCGTATGAATGGACGACCCGGCACCGTCCGGATCATGACAAGAAACGGCGATAGGCATGGCCCGCACATTTGACGCCCGAGAACCGGGCTTTGAAACTGATTTTTCAGCGTTTCTCGCCGAGCCACGCGGGGCCGCAGAGGACGTCGTTGCGACCGTTCGCGATATCATTGACGATATTCGTAGCAATGGCGGTGAAGCGGTTGCGCGTTACACCGCCAAATTCGACGAATTGGTACTCGATCCGACGACCTTGCAGTCGGACAATGTCGACCTTCATCGCCTGGCTCATGCCTGTCCGGACGACTTGAAGGGCGCCGTCGATTTCGCAGCGGCACGGATTGCCACCTATCATGAGCAACAGCGACCGAAGGATCACCAGTTTACCGATGATGCCGGGGTGCAACTTGGCTGGCGCTGGACGGCGCTCGACAGCGTCGGGGTGTATGTGCCTGGCGGACTGGCGTCTTACCCAAGTTCGGTTTTGATGAACGCGGTCCCCGCCAAAATTGCCGGGGTGGAGCGGGTGGTCATGGTCGCGCCGGCTCCCAAAGGCCAACTCGCACCGGCCGTGGCTTATGCGGCGCTGAAAGCGGGGGTCGACGAGTATTACCCGATCGGAGGCGCGCAAGCGGTGGCGGCGCTCACCTGTGGCGCAGGACGTCTGAAACCTGTGGACAAAATTGTCGGCCCTGGAAATGCCTTTGTCGCGGAAGCCAAGCGACAGGTTTATGGTCAGGTCGGCATCGATACGATCGCGGGTCCGTCAGAAATCCTGGTGATTGCAGATGAAACAGCCAATCCAAGCTGGATCGCGGCGGATTTGTTGAGCCAGTCAGAGCATGACACCAGTTCGCAATCGATTATGATCACCACAAGCGAAGCTGTGGCCAAGTCTGTGGATGAGGCTGTGGAAAGCCAGTTTAATTCTCTTGCCACGCAAGACCGCGCCCGGCAGGCGTGGGATACGCATGGGGCTTTCATCATCACTAACACGCTGGATCAGGCCGCCAATGTCGCGAATCAGATCGCTGCTGAGCATCTGGAGCTTGCCATTGCCGAGCCGGAAGCCCTCTTGCCGGCCATCAAACATGCTGGAGCTGTCTTTTTAGGGCATCACACGCCAGAGGCACTGGGCGACTATGTCACTGGTTCAAATCATGTTTTGCCGACCAGCCGCGCTGCGCGATTCAGTTCAGGGCTCGGTTTGAATGACTTTCTAAAACGAATGAGTGTACAAAAGGCGGGTCCGGAAGGATTCGCCGCTCTGGCGCCAGCAGCATTGCGTCTCGCAGAGGCGGAAGGGCTGCCAGCGCACGCGCGGTCTATCTCTATTCGAACGAACGAAAACTAGAGCGCGAAAGAAGCAATGGCCGAACACCGACTGGTCAGCGTGGATATTGATGATGATACGCTCGCCGCATCCGGTCCGGATGCGGAGCATGAGCGACGTGTGGCCATTTTCGATCTGCTGGAAGAAAACCGGTTCGAAGTCGAGGGCAAGGATGAGGGTCCTTACGTGCTCAAGCTCTCTATGCAGGAACGCAAACTGGTCTTCGAGATCAAGACCGAGGCCGGCGAGGCTGTACATATCTTCCTGCTGTCCATGACCCCGTTTCGCGGCGTTATTCGCGACTATTTCATGATCTGCGAGAGCTATTATGACGCCATTCGCAGCTCGACCCCGCACCAGATTGAAGCCATCGATATGGCGCGGCGCGGCATTCACAATGAAGGATCGGACCTGGTCGCCGAACGACTCGAGGGCAAGGTGAAAACCGATTTTGATACGTCGCGGCGGCTTTTCACACTGATTTGTGCCCTGCATCAGGGGCAGGTGCGCGGACAGGTGCGTTAGTCGGTCATGGCCGCAAAGGCCTGATCCAAATCAGCGATCAGATCATCCGGATCTTCGAGACCGACATGCACACGGATCAATGGCCCTTTTCGATCATGGATGCGATCGCCTTCGATTCGGTCGAGTTGATCGTCGCAAGAGATGAGCAGGCTTTCGAAGCCGCCCCAGGAAAAGCCCATTCCGAACAGCTTCATTGCTTCCAGAAAACGATCCAGGTTTTCGGTAGAAACCTCTTTCATGGTGAAGGAGAACAAGCCATTCGAGCCGGCAAAATCACGTTGCCAGATGGTGTGTTCGGGATGGCTCTCAAACGCCGGATGCAGCATGGTGTCGACTTCGGGGCGATCCATCAACCATTTGGCGACTGCCAATCCGCTCGCCTCATGTTGTTTCAAACGGGTGTGCAGGCTGCGCAGACCGCGCAGGCCGTAATAAGCGTCATCGGGACTGAGCGAGATGCCCCAATCCTCGCTGCACATCGCGATCTGATTGGCAAACCGGTCTGAATTGGTCAGGACAGCGCCGCCCATCGCATCGGCATGCCCGACCGGGTATTTTGTCAGCGCCTGCATGACAATATCAACGCCAAGGTCGAGCGGCCGGTGCAGGACCCCCACGCCCCAGGTATTGTCGAACAGCGTGATCAGCTTGTGCGTCTTCGCGACCTCAATAATCGCCGGTGTGTCCATGATATCCATGGTCAGCGAGCCCGGGGATTCAAGCAAAATAGCTTTGGTCTCATCCTGGATCAGATCTGCGATACCCGCTCCGATGGTTGGGTTAAATCGCGTCGAACTGATCCCCATCGCCCGCAATCGCCTCGTGCAATAGCGACGCGACGGCCCATAAGCGCAATCGGGGAGCAGAATATGGTCTCCGGCTTCCAGAACGGCGCCTACGGCCAGCGCGATCGATTGCAAGCCGTTAGAGGTGAGCCGGCAGTGTTTGGCATTCTCCAGCGCACAGAGGGCCGCTTCCAATTCGCGATGCACAGTCAGGCCCATTCGACCATAGACCTTGCCATCGCCATATAGGACTTCCCGCGTCGGCAGGAGCACCGTCGACCCGCGTTCAACTGGCGGGTTTACGGTTTTGACCGGGCCGCGTCCGAGGCGCGTATGGATGAGGCGGGTATCGTCTTTCATGGCGTCGTCGCGATTGGGTTGTCAGATTGGCTCGCCCATTCGCTCCAGGAGCCATCATAGACCGCGGCGTCCCAGTTTCCGAGCCGCGCGAGGGCCAAAGCAATTACGGCGGCCGAAACACCAGATCCGCAAGAGGTGACGACCGGCGATGAGATAAAGTCTTGCAAAAGTGGTGCAAGCGCTTCTGCGGTCTTCAAGCGCTTGTCGGACGTGATGAGTGTCGAAGCCGGGACACAGAAACTGCCGGGCATATGACCCGATGGCAGGCCTGCGCGTGGCTCCGGTGACGTGCCATTGAAACGGCCCATGTCACGCGCGTCCAGGATCTTGACGTCTTTCGCATCAATATGCGCGCGCATGGATTGTTGCCCTCGGACCAGGACGAGATTGAACGCTGGCTCATACGTCGCAACGTCATAAGTCGCGACGCTGGTGCTCGCGCTACCGCCGGCGGCGCGCCAGGCGTCCGTTCCGCCATCCAGGACATGCACCCGGTCGTGTCCCATGGCGCGGAACATCCACCAGGCTCTGGCTGAGGCAAAGAATCCATTGCTGTCATAGACAATGACGTGCGTGTCATTACCGATCCCGAGCGCGCCCACCTTTTCGCCAAAGACTTTCGGGGTTGGCAACATATGGCTCAGATTGGTGTCCTGATCTGCGATCTCGTCAATATCGAAATACTGCGCACGCGGAATATGACCTTCAGCAAAACACGTCCGCCCATTGGGTCGGTCTTTCAAAAACGGAGGCACCCAGGTTGCATCGAGGACGCGAACATTCGCGGCGTCGATATTGCCGCGCAGCCAATCCGCAGAAACGAGAGGATCGGCGCTCATGCTTACTGCTCCAGCCAAGCCGGGACCGGGAGATCCTTGGATCGCAGGAATTCAGGATTGAACAATTTGTCCTGATAGCGATTGCCGTAATCACAAAGAATGGTCACGATCGTGTGGCCTGGCCCCAGATCCTTTGCCAGTTTGACAGCGCCAGCCATATTGATCCCAGCCGATCCGCCGAGGCAAAGACCTTCTCTCTCGATCAGGTTGAACAGAATTTCGAGCGCTTCGCGATCATGCACGCGATAGGCATAGTCGACTGTCAGGTCTTCGAGATTAGCCGTGATCCGGCTTTGTCCTATGCCTTCGGTCATCGACGTCCCTTCGGACTTCAGTTCCCCATTCTTGTAATATTCAAACAACGAAGCGCCGCCGGGATCGGCAATCCCGATCTTCACCCGGCCGTCTGACAGCTCGCGCAAGGATGTGGCGGTGCCGGCCAGCGTGCCGCCCGACCCGACGGCGCAGATAAAGCTATCCACTTTGCCGTCCGTCTGGCGCCAGATTTCGGGGCCCATGGTTTCGTAGTGGGCCTGTCGATTGGCCTGATTGTCGAATTGATTGGCCCAGATCGCGCCATTCGGCTCGCTCTCATTCAACTCTTCTGCCAGCCGGCCCGAGTAGCGCGCATAATGGTTCGGGTTGGAATAGGGGACCGCATCAACCTCAACCAGTTTGGCGCCGAGATTTCGGACCGCATCCTTTTTCTCTTTTGATTGCGTGCGCGGCATGACGATGACCACCTTATAGCCGAGTGCTGCGCCCACCATTGCGAGGCCAATACCCGTATTTCCGGCCGTGCCTTCGACGATTGTTCCTCCCGGTTTCAGGCGTCCGGACGCTTCCGCATCACGCACGAGACCGAGGGCCGGTCGATCCTTGACCGATTGGCCTGGATTTAGAAACTCACATTTGCCGAGGATCTCACAACCCGTGATTTCTGACAGGCGATTCAACCGTAAGAGTGGCGTGTTTCCTATGAGATCAAGGACGGAGGACGTAACGATCATATCTTGCCTTTTCTGTTCGGCGTCACGCTAGGCGCAGCGCCTCTGGAATTCAACTGTCATGCGGTGATCCAATTGGGGATTCCCTGCGTAAAAACCAATAGAACAGTTTTGTGAGTTTTGCTGAATGAATTCTGACGCTTATCACGCCTTTATGCTGGATCATGCCAGTGGAGCCCTCTCCGCCGACATGGCTTTGGCGGCTGAGCTGCATATTCTTCTGTCTGAAAAGGGACATGAGACCGCAGATATCTGGCACGCGACGCGGGATGCGGTCGGGCTTTGGGCCAATCAAGCTCAAGCGATTGAGCACGAATGCCTGCCCGAAGCCCTGGAGCTCGCCGTGGGCGATTTTGATACGATACCCTGGAAAAAGGGTCTATCCGGGGTGCATTATGCCAAGCGCGGCAGGGACAAAGGCAAATTGATGCGCCTTGATCCGGGGCAAGCGGCTCCCGAGCATAGCCATTCAGCGCTGGAGGCTACCGTGGTCCTAGAAGGGAAGTTCGAGGATGGACACGGTGTCTATCGTCGCGGCGATCTTGTGCTCGGACGTCCTGGCGTCCGGCACCGTCCGGCTGCGCACGGTAATGAAATGTGTATATGCTATGTGGCGCAAGATGCGTTGCCATTCTGGAGACTTAGCTAATGCTGAAAACTGCGGTGGGGGGCGTTTTGGGGGCCTTGATCGCATTTACTGCTCATGCGGATGAAACAGCAGAGCAAGTATCCTTGCCCACGCCCTGGGTCGCCACGGACGGCGCGGTGATAGACTTCACGGTCTTGCGGAAAGGCAAGCCCTTCGGTCGGCATATGCTAACCTTTGAGCGGTCCGATGATGGCGATTTGACGGTAACAACGGATGTCGATTTGAAGGTCAAGTTTGGCCCAATTACCGCGTTCAAATACCGTCTCGACAGCGTCGAGAATTGGGTGGATGGCCAACTCACGTCGCTGTCCGGTACATCGAATAGCGACGGACGCAAAGGTAAAGTTTCTGCTCAGACAAAGGCGGGAAAACTGGACGTCGAAAGTACAGAGTTTACCGGCACGCTGCCACTGACAACCATCCCGTCCAGTCACTGGAACCGTCTACAAGTCTATCAGGATCAGATGCTCTCTACCGAGACGGGCGAGGTGCTGGACATTGAAGTCGAAATGATTGGTGACGACACGGTTATGGTGGGTGGCCAGAGCGTGCCCGCAACGCATTACCGCTTGCAGTCGGACCTAACAGTCGACCTTTGGTATGACGCGCAATCACGCTGGGTGAAACTCGCATTCCAGGTGCGCGGTCAGGACATCGAATATGTCCTGAACGAACTTTACTGATTCGATCTATTGAAAGCGGGGATGGCGCTCGAATGTTCCTGACAGAACAGTCTCGCCCGCCATTTTGATTTCGATGGGCATGCCTTCCGTGGGAGTGACCCCGAGAATATCGCCACGTCGGGATGACAGTTTGCCCTCTGATTCATCATGATCCGGGGCCAGGTTCAGAACCGGCTTGCCCCTCAGATACATGATCATCGGAGATGGACGTTCGCCATTGCGAAAGTCGACTTCAGCTTCAAGTTCCCAGCCATCATTGTCATAGGTCTCGAACTCGGCCTCACCAAACAGGTGCGCGCCATTGGTCGGCAGTAGTTTGGCTTGTAATTCCATGGTTTTTTGTGGGGCAGGTTCGACGTGTAAAAGCGATTTCAGCCAGTTCAACATAACTCTACTTCCTCCTAGGATTACCAAGATCTTAGGCGAAATGTCTGAAGAGAGGCTTTACTGCTTCGGCAAACTTCCCCCGCTCAGGATTTGTTTAGCGTAAAGTGGCCGACATTGATCCGGCCATTGTCGAAACCAGCCTCGCAATAGGAAAGATAGAAGCGCCACATGCGTCTGAATCTTTCGTCAAAACCGAGGGCCTGGATCTGACCCCATTTTTCTTCGAACGCTTTTGCCCAAATGCGCAGCGTTCTGGCATAATCGGGTCCAAAATAGTGCGTATTTTCAATGCGTAAACCGGCATCCATGACCTGTTCGCGTAGGGCAAGTTCGCTCGGCAACATGCCGCCCGGGAATATGTATCGCTGAATAAAGTCGGCGCGTTTGCGATAGCGCGGAAAGAGCGAGTCCTGGATTGTGATGATCTGCAAGGCTGCTTTCGCGCCCGTGTTCAGGCTGTCTGAGACTTTCGCAAAATAGCTCGGCCAATAGCTCTCACCAACCGCTTCAAACATTTCGATCGACGCAACGCCATCATATTTTCCGCTATGATCGCGATAGTCTTGCAGTTTAATGTCGACTTTCTCGCTGAGGCCTTCGCGCTGCATGCGTTTCAGCGCCCAGTCGCGCTGTGATGGCGAGATGGTCAGGCAAGTGACATTCGCGCCGCGCTGCTTGGCGGCATATTCGGCGAAACCACCCCAGCCACAGCCAATCTCGAGCACGGATTTACCCGGCGCCAGCGCCAATTCGTCAGCGATACGCGCGTATTTTGCGTCCTGCGCCGCCTCAAGGCTGAGGCTGGCATCTGTGTAAAGCGCAGAGGAATACGTCATCGTCTGGTCGAGCCAGAGTTCGTAAAAATCATTGCCGAGATCATAATGGGCTTCGATGTTGCGCTTCGATCCGGCTTTTGAGTTCCGATTAAACACGTGGCGGATCATATTCCCCATGCGCACCATGAACCCGCCGACGGCGAGTTGACCCGCTGCTTCAAAATTTTCCGAGAAGAATTCGAGAACAGACGTCAGATCCGGGGTCGACCATTCCTGGTCCATATAGCTTTCTGCGAAGCCAACATCTCCGCCTGCAATGGCGCGCCGGGCAAAATCGAATTTGTGCACTTCAACCACCGCGTTCGGACCCTTTTCGCCGTGATCAAACAGGACCCGGCGGCCATCTGGCAGATCGAACCGGATCGTTCCGCGCCTGGCGCGTAGCAGCATCATCCCGGCCAGACGGAACCCGGCGGGCACGCCTGTCAGTTGGCGCAGTGTCTCGGGCGACGCAAGGACGTGGTTGGACTGGTCCTCAATGGCGTGATCCAGGGTTGTGAAGCTCATGCGATGGTCTCCCCGACAGGTGCTGTTTTGGCAGCAGCACTTCTTGGTGTTGCAATTGTTGTACGCACAGACGATTGCTTTGGTTTTGAATGATATTTGGCGCCCTTGATCCACAGCTTCAAAGCCTGCCAATGGATCGCCGCGGTCACGCCGAGACTGGAAAAGGGTTTGCGAAAGGCGAGCGAAAGAAAGCCAGCGGACGAAGCCGGAAAGGCTTTTGCGCTAATCGTGGCGACATGCGTCTGCTGATCGTCCTTCATGGTTGCGATAATGAGGTTCAGCATATCATCCGTCCATTTTAGCGTGAACTGATAGGCGCCTGAGACGTCAAAGAAGGGCGAGACATGAAACAACTTGTCGGATGCATGCAGGAGGCGCCTTTGTTCAGGCGTGGCCGCGGCATAAACATGCGTCTCGCCGAACGTATTATTTACCTCATAAAGGATGCCCTTGAGGGTCCCGTCATCCGCGTGTCCCAGCCAAAGCGAAATCGGTGCAAACTTGTAGAAGGCATGCCGCGGGAATGTCACAAGGCGGATGGTGCCTGAAGATATGTTGATCCCGGCGCGTGCAAATTCTGCTTCGGCCCAGGGGCGCAGGTCCTCGTCCTTCCGGGCGCCGTGATCGCGTCGATTGAACGAAAACAAGCTGGTCGTGTCGATGTCGAAAAGCGGCGATGACTTGCGGGCTTCGTCAAGGCGATCGATATCAATATCGATCAGCCCGAGTCCATATTTGAAGCGATGGGTGAACGGGACCGACCGTTGGTGCACGGTATGGCCTTTAAGGAGGCGAACGGCAGGTTGCTCCGTCACGATTAAACAGCTCCCAATGCGACTTTAGCAATTTCCGGCGCATCGGTCATTGGCGCAGCCACTTCAACGCCTTCCGCGACCCATGGCACGTGTCCACCCAAGGAAAGCGCGCACGCCAATCCGGCTTTCAGGCCATCCTCGTGAAAACCACTGCCCATCCACGCGCCAGCGAGCCAGATATGATCTTTCCCAAGCTCTCGCTTCATGGCGCGAACAGCGGCTTCTGCCGGCGCGTCAAACTGCGGGTGGGCCTTCTCCATCAGCGCGAAAGTGAGGTTTTCTGCGGGCGGTGTTTCCGGATTCAGCGTGACAAAGAGCGGTTTGTCCTGTGGCAGATTCTGCAATCGGTTCATCCAATAGGTCAGGCACATTTCCGGGGTATTTTGCTTGATGACGTTCCAGCTGGCCCACGCCGCCTTGCGCTTTGGCATCAGGCTCGGGTCCCGATGCAAATAGATCCGGTTTGGCCGATATCGCGCCGAGTTGAGCAGGAAGCGCTGATCTTCATAACTTGGATCGAGGAGCGCACGGGTCGTATCGGAATGCGTCGCGAGGATGACATGATCAAACAGATCAGCATCGCCATTTGCCAGAGTTACACGCACCTTATTGCCAAACGGCGCAACCGCGCTGACGGCGTGGGCAAGCTTCAGGCGGGGACCGAGCAGGTCGGCAACCGTGTTTACATAATTGCGAGAACCACCGGTCACCGTGCGCCATTTAGGGCGCTCCTTGTGCATGAGGCGATGGTTCTCGAAAAACTGAAAGAAAGAACGCGCTGGATAATCGAGCATCTCAGCTTCCGGCGTCGACCAGATGGCGCCGCCCATGGGCAGGATGTAATTATCGAGAAAGTCCTGGTCAAAGCCATGATTGCGTAGCCAGAAACCGAGGGAGATATCGTCAATCTTGCCAGCTTCCAATTCTGTCCGCGCGAGGTCGTTGAATTTCAGAATGGTGCGCCAGAATTTGTGGAACTTCGGACGAAAGAAATTGCTCCGATCCGCAAAAATACCGTTTAGGGTCGACGCCCATTCATAGCCGTCGGGATTGGACACCGCGAAGCTCATATCGCTGGCTTCAGTCGCAACGCCCAGCGCGTCGAAAAACCCGATCAGGTTCGGATAATTGAGCGCATTGTAGACGATAAAGCCGACATCCACGCTGATATTGGAGCCGTCATAATCGATGTCCATCGTATGGGCGTGCCCGCCAGCCCGATCGTTGGCTTCGAAGACTGTGATATCGGCTGTATCCTTCAACGCGTAAGCCGCGCCGAGGCCAGAAATACCGGAACCGATGATTGCGATCCGTTTCATGCTGCGTCTCGTCTTTCTTTCAGGGTTTCATAGGCTGCTAGCGCGCGTTCGCGGCCTTGTTTGTGCGCCACGATGGGATGGGGATAGGTATCGCCAAGTGTGATCCCTGCTTCCTGCAGGATCAGCGGGTCAGCCTCCCAGGGCTGGTAGAGATACTTGCGCGGCAGTCGCGCCAATTCCGGGCACCATTTGCGGACATAGTCGCCGGTTTCGTCGAACTTCTCGCCTTGTGTGATCGGATTGAAGACACGAAAATAAGGCGCGGCATCGGCGCCGGAGCCAGCGGTCCATTGCCAGCTGGCGCTATTTGAAGCGGGATCGGCATCGACCAGAGTATCCCAGAACCAGTCTTCACCATGACGCCAATGGATCAGAAGATGTTTGGTCAGGAAGCTGGCAACAATCATCCGAACACGATTGTGCATCCAGCCTGTGTGCCAGAGCTGGCGCATACCTGCATCGACGATCGGATATCCGGTTTGACCTTTTTGCCAGGCACGCAGCGCAACCTCATCCTGGCGCCATGGCATCAGATCGAAATCGCGTTTGAAATTCTCGGTCGCAAGCTCTGGATTGTGGAAAAGAAGCACATAGGCAAAATCGCGCCAGACCACTTCTGACAGGAACGTATGCGCGCCTTTTTCAATGATGGCGCCAGAATTCAGCCGGTCCTTGGTTGCCCGCCAGATCTGCGCCGGGCTGATCTCGCCATAGGCCAGATGGGGAGACAAACCGGATGTGCCGGTTTCGATGTCCGGACGATTGCGATCCTCCTTATAGGAGGCGACCGGGCCGTCGAGAAATGCAGCGAGGCGTTGTTTCGCGCCGGCGGTGCCAGGTTGCCATGGCCCGTCGAACCCCTTTGACCAATCCGGATGGGTCGGGTGGAGTTGCCAATCGTCGAGGTCGTCACTTGGCAACGCCCATGCCTTCAACAGGGTCGGTCGCGGCGCTGCAGGCGGAGATTGGTAATTTGCCTGTACGGACCGCCAATATGGCGAATAGACTTTATAGTATCCGCCGGAGCCGGTGGTCTGCGTCCAGGGCTCGGTCAGGACACTCCCATTGAAGCTTTCAACGTCTATATTCGTGTCCTTGAAATGGCTTTTCAGGTCCGTATCGATTTCACGACCGGACAGATCGTACCGACGATTCCAAAACACCGATTTCGCGCCAGTGGAATCAATTACATCCTGCAAAACGGATTTTGCTGCGCCCTTGCGCAGGATGAGCGTTCCGCCGTGTTTTTTTATTTCTGCCGCCAGCGCTCTCAGGGATTTGTCAAGCCACCATTTGGAGGCCCCACCAGGACCGCGTCCATCCGATTGATCTTCCAGAATGTAAAGGCAGATCACGTTATTTTCGGAAGCCGCCGCCGCGGCTGCCAGAGCCGGGTTGTCATCAAGGCGCAAATCGCGGCGAAACCACATGACTGCAGGCATTGATGGCGAAACAGAAATGACTCAATCTCCACGCGTTTAAGCTGTATGATATTGATACGACACACTTTCCGGATCGGATTTCAAAAAACTGGTTTGCAACTGCATTCGATCAAATTTCGTGAGTAGCGCCTCGCTGAGAAACCCTTTAGGCAAAGGCCCATGACCAAGATAGTGATTTGCATGAAATGGGGCGAGCGGTACCCGGCTCATTTTGCTAATCGGTTGTACAATATGGTCCGAAGAAATGTGACCGGCGATTTGCGGTTTGTGTGTTTCACGGATGATGAGAACGGTCTTTTACCCGAGGTCGAATACCAGCCCTTGCCGCCCATCGACCTGCCGGAGAAATTTCGCTGGTGGCCGTGGCGCAAGATTTCGCTCTGGCAGCCTGGCCTTGGGGGTCTGGAGGGCGAAGTTCTATTCCTTGATGTCGATCTGATCGTGACCGGAAATATGGATCCGTTCTGGGACTATCATCCGGGCAAAATGTGCATCGCTGAAAACTGGACTCAAAAGGGCATGGGGATTGGCAATACGTCTGTCTATAAATGGACGATTGGCGAGCATACTGAGATTTTCGAAAAATACATGCGCGACAGCACGCCCATCCATGCGGAGTTTCGGGCCAGCCAGCAATATGTCTCCGCAATGATCCCAGACAAGATTTACTGGCCAGAAGACTGGTGCGTCAGTTTCAAACATTCTCTGATGCCGAAATTTCCGATGAACTGGATTCAGACTCCGAGACTGCCCGCCGAAACCAAAGTCGTCGCTTTCACAGGGCGCCCCGATCCGGACGAAGCCCGCGATGGCAAATGGCGCGCGCCGCTGCACAAGAAATTCTACAAACATGTGAAACCCACACCCTGGATCGCGGAGCATTGGCGATGAGTGGCGATACGAGCGCCCGCGACGCCGCCATGTCCTTACTTACACAATATGGTGAGGATGCCAGTGTCATCGCGACCCTGCGCGCTGCAGAGGTGGCTGCTATGGGTGACGTGGATGCCCTGGCGCATTGGGACGCGGTCATCGCGTTTCTTGAAAATGGGCCTGATAGGGGTGAGCTTAGCTGAGTTTTAACCCGGCCTGACGCCATTGTGACTTCGCATCTGTGCGAAACCCGGTAGACAGATCACATGCCTGACACTGTTCTTATTGAAAAATTTCAGGACCCGAAGCTCACGGCCAAGGGGGAGGTACGGGCGCGGGTCGCGTTTTCGGGGACCAAGACCCTGTGGTTCAATACAGGGACACTGTGCAATATCGAATGCGTCAATTGCTATATTGAAAGTTCACCAAAGAACGACCGGCTGGTCTATCTGACGGTCGCGGATGTTTTGCCATTTCTTGATGAGCTGGATGCTGCGGGTGAAACGGCGATCGAAGTCGGGTTTACGGGCGGAGAGCCCTTTATGGCGCCCGAAATGCTGGACATCATCCGCCTGGTGCTCGCGCGGGGGCATTCTGTCCTGATGTTGACCAATGCGATGCAGCCGATGATGCGCCCTCGTATCAAGGGCGGCTTGATGCAGTTGAACGAGGACTTTGGCGACCGCCTGACGATGCGGGTCAGCATGGACCATTTCTCGGCGGATCTGCATGACGAAGAGCGCGGGGCAGGATCTTTCGAACTGGCGCTGAAAGGCTTGCGCTGGCTTTCGGAAAATGGATTCAAACTTGCGCTGGCTGGGCGTACGATCTGGGATGAAGCGGAACATGTGGCGCGCGATGGATATGCCGCCCTGATCGCCTCGGAAGGTCTTGCGATTGATCCTGACAATCCGAAACAACTGGTACTATTTCCGGAGATGCGCCCCGATGGCGATCCGCCGGAAATTACAACCGCGTGCTGGGGCATATTGAACAAGGATCCGCGTGACATGATGTGCGCATCTCAACGCATGATCGTGAAACGCAAAGGGGCGGGGAAAGCCTCGGTCGTGGCATGTACACTGCTGCCCTATGATCCGCAATTTGAGTTGGGGAACACGTTGCAGGAAGCTCGCCGGAGCGTCGCCTTGAATCACGCTTATTGCGCCAGTTTTTGCGTACTCGGCGGCGGCAGCTGTTCCGCTTAGGTCTTGGCGGTCTTCAAACCGGAATAGCGCGGCTGGTCGATTTCAACCTGCGCCATAGTCGTTGCCTTCAAATGGGCGAGCAGTCCTGCCGTTTCGATCGAAAACGCATCTGACTGGATACGGGTGCTTAGCTCCGCATTCAATGTTTTGATGTCTGCATCTTCATCGGCGCCGAGCAAGGTGATCAGACGCGCCCGCTCTGCGACTTCTGCGTTCGGGCGCTGCTCGAGATCTCTCAGTACCGTGGCGAGGGCATTGCTGGCGACCCGGGCATGGAAGGCGGCGTGGCCCGTCAGGTTTGGTGCGGCGGACTCGTCGATGAAATTCTTTACCGCCTGGACCAATTCCGAGATGCTTGGCTGGTCATGCATGGGCTGCCTCCAGAAGATTGATTAAGTCGATTTCGGTTTCTGACACGCGGCGGCCAATCGCAGCCCGTTCGACACTTGCGTCTGCACCAGATCGGAAGGCTTCATACATGATCATGCACATCACTCCCCATTTCAGCGAACCGAGCATTTCCCACCAGTCAATCTCGGAGGCCAGGATGTCCTGGCCTGTCTTTTGATTATAGGCGTTCAGCAGATCACCAAGGTTCCCGAAGCCGCCAACCCGATTCTGACTTTGGCCGAAGCGCCAGGAATTGACGCAGACCCAGGCAATATCCTCGCGCGGATCTCCCAGATGCGCCAGCTCCCAGTCGAGAACCGCTGCCAGACCCGTCTCGTCGACCATGAGGTTTCCTAGCCGGAAGTCGCCATGCACCAGAACCGTGTCGCGCGGCGTCGGCGTATTGGCTTTCAGCCACTGCAAGGCCAGTTCGAAGACGGGGCGAGGGGCATCGAAACTGCGATAAATCTCTTCATATTGAGCGATCTGTGCGCGGCCATCGCTCAAAGCCAATTCGGGCGGAAGCGTGTCTGTTGGAATCGCGTGAATCGCTGCGAGGGCCGCCCCGGATTGCGCAGCCAGTTTCGTCCGGGCATTTTCAAACTCCGGATTGCGCAGGATCGGGCGGGCAATGGTTTCACCGAGGACACGGCTCATCAGAAACCCGTCGCCGAGACCGTCGTGATCATCCAGAACATGCAACACATCGGGAACCGGCACACCGGTCGTCGCGGCTGCCTCAATCAACCGAGCTTCGGCCGCCAAACCGATCGCGGCTGATGATCTCGCTGCGCTCGTACCACCGGGCGATCGGCGCAGGATGACCTCATGTTCACCACCGCCGAGGGCCCAGGTTTCCTGACTGGCACCGCCCGATAGGCGTTGGATTGATTCCAGCGCCGCAGATTCGCCGAAAACTCTTGTGAAAAGAGCGTGCAAACCGGTTTCAAATTCAGAATTGCTTCCCATCTTCGCCACAATTAACGTCAAACTAGGTATCGCCAAGCTATAACGGTGCGGCAGGCCTGGCTGAGGATTCGAATATGGCAAAGGGTAAGACCCCTGATGAAATGATCCCCGGAATGGGGAAGCCCAAGCCCGTTGGGCTGTTTGCCTGGCTGCGCGGGCGTTTTTTCGCCGGCATGGTTATCGCGGCGCCATTGGCGGCGACCTTTTTCATCTTGCAATTTCTGATCACCTTCATCGACAATCGCGTAAAGCCTTTGCTGCCCCCATTGTTGAAGCCCGAAACCTATACGAATTATGCCATACCGGGTTTTGGGGTCCTGGTGCTCGTCGTCGCCTTGACCATTCTGGGCGCTGTTACGGCCAATTTGGTCGGGCGATCCTTACTGGCGGCAACGGACCGTATTCTTAGCCGGATCCCGATCGTCAAGAATGTCTATGCGGCCCTGAAACAGCTGACTGAAGTGCTCACAAACAATCAGCAAGCCAGTTTTGATCGTTGCGTTCTGGTCGAATACCCGAAGAAAGAGTCCTGGTGCATCGGATTTGTCTCGTCGCACGCGAAACAGGAAATCGGCTCGAAACTCGGCGCCAGCAAGATTGGCGTGTTCGTCCCAACCACACCCAACCCGACTTCGGGATTTTTGATCTATGTCGAGGAATCCGAGACCATCCCACTGGAAATGACCGTTGAGGAGGGGGCAAAAATGATCCTGACAGCGGGCCTTGTTGTTCCCGATTATGATCCGCCCGAAGAGCGCGCTTCAATCGTTGAATCGGAGATCGGGACTCAAAAGCTGGCTGAGCAGGCTTAAGCCTTCAACCCTTGACGGGTCCATCGTTTCGGCCTGGGTTTCCGCATATTCGGCATCCTTGCGCGCAATTTCGATCAAGTCTCCATGTTGCGACAGATCAATGAGACGATAATTGATCAATCCCGATTGAGCCTTGCCAAGTAGATCGCCAGGACCGCGCAGTTTGAAATCGGCTTCAGCAATCTCAAATCCGTCCTCGGTTCGACGTAGAGTATCGAGCCGCTCTCGCGCCATTTCGGTCAGCGGCGCGCGATACAATAAGAGACAGAAGCTCGGTTTCGAACCCCGTCCGACCCGCCCGCGCAATTGGTGCAGCTGGGCCAGTCCGAAACCCTCGGCACGCTCAATCACCATAATGGTCGCTTCTGGCACATCGACGCCAACTTCAATCACAGTTGTCGCGACCAGGATCTTGGTTGTTCCGGTTCGAAAGGCATCGAGGGCCGCATCCTTGTCTTCGCCTTTCATGCGTCCATGAACAAGGCCGACATTCGTTCCCAGCACGTCCTTTAGCATGGCAGCGCGAGAGACTGCGGAACTGTTATCATCCTCATCGGTGTCCACCCGTGGGCAGACCCAGAAGGCGCGTTCACCCCGTTCAAGGGCGCGCCCGACCGCGCCGATCACATCCTCGATCCGCGTATCGGCAATGACCCGCGTCTCACCGGGCTGCCGGCCGGCGGGCTTCTCGTCCAGGATGGAGACATCCAGATCACCGTGGACGGTCTGTGCCAGCGTGCGCGGGATCGGCGTCGCGGACATGACCAGCATATGCGGTGACTTGCCCTTGCTCATCAGTTTCATCCGATCCGCCACGCCGAACCGATGCTGCTCATCAACAATCACCATTGCCAGGCGTTGAAAGGTTACGCCTTCCTGGAACAGCGCATGAGTTCCTGCAACGATCTGGATGGACCCATCCGCCAGGCCCATAAGCGTCGATTCCCGGGCCTTGCCCTTGTCGCGGCCGGTCAGCACGGAAACCGTATAACCAAGCGGAGAGAGGAGCTGGTCCAGCGTGTCAAATTGCTGCCGTGCCAGAACTTCAGTCGGCGCCATAAACGCCGTTTGAAATCCCCCCTCCGCAGCCTGCACCGCTGCGAATGCGCCGACCAGCGTCTTTCCTGCGCCGACATCGCCCTGAAGCATGCGGCGCATCGGGAAGCTTTCTCCGAGATCGGCCATGATTTCCTTGGTGGCCCGGATTTGCGCCTGTGTCGGTGTGTAGGGCAGCGTTTTGACCAGCGCATTTAAGGCATCGCTTTGCGCGGGCACGATATTGGCTTCCCCCGACCGCCGGGCGGCGCGGGCGCGGGAGAACGTGAGTTCGCGTGCCAGGGCCTCATCATAGGCCAATCGCTGACGGGCGCGGGCAATCGCCTCCTCGTCCCAGGCCGTGGGGGCATGAACGCCTTGCATACCGGACTTAAAGCCTGGCCATCCCTCTCGGTTCAGTAAATCCGGATCCACCCATTCGGGCAGGTCATCGGGAATAAGGTCGATGGCTGCCTTCGCGGACTGGTGCACGCGTTTATTGGTAAGTCCCGCTGTCAGCCCATAAATTGGTTCGACGGGCGGTGGCATTTCACCGCGTGACGGATCCATAACGAAATCAGGGTGGCTCATCTGCCTTTCACCCTGCCATTCGCTGACTTTTCCAGAGACGATGCGCTCCTTGCCGACGGGAAACTGGCCCTGCAGCCAGCGACTGTCCGCCCTGAAATAGGTCAGGGTCAGGAATCCGGTGCCATCAAAAAGCAGGATTCTAGTGGGCGCACGATCGTTGTACGGCGCCTTCACCGCGTGAACCTCACCGCGGACCGTAGCGATTTCGTCGGGGATCAAGTCTTCGAAATTATCTCGCGGCCGGCGGTCCAACCATCTTTCCGGCATGTGCAGTAACAAATCCCAGATCGTCTCACCCCCGACCAGCCGCTCCAGAACCGGCTTCAGCTTGGGTCCGATGCCGGGCAATGCATCCAATGGCTGGAACAAGGGAAAGAGACGTTCGTCGCGCATGGCCTTTAGTGAGCTTATCTTCGGGCCAATCACAAGCCGTCATGTCGCACCGCGACACCAAAACCCTGTGCAGAACCATGTCTTTGACCTAGATTGATCGCGTTAGGAGTTCGCCTCATGAGTGAAACTGTATTGGATGAACGCCGCCGGAAGCTCAAATTTCGGGCCTGGCGACGCGGTTTTCGCGAAATGGATCTGCTTATGGGCTCGTTCGCCGACGCCCATCTCGCAGATATGAGCGATGAGGATTTGTCCGAATTCGAACGCCTTTTGTCGACGCCGGATTGGGAAGTCTATGCTTGGTTGATCGGCCAGAAAGCTGTTCCCGGGAACTTCAACAGCGCGTTGCTGACCAGGATGATGGCGTTCCGATACGAAGCGCATGCCGGGTAAGCCCGAAAGGGCAACCTATTGAGACACTATGACAATTTTGGCGCAACTTCACGCATTAATTGAGTAAACTGGAAACCACATCTAAAGTGGAATTTAGTATTTTCAGTGTATCAAATCGATATGCTGGGACTGTTAAACTTGATCCGAAAGCTCGCACGCGCGGAGCAGGGCAATGTCGTGATGATCTTTGCCCTGTCGCTGATTCCGATCATTGCGGTGGCTGGATCGGCGATCGATATTAATCGGGTTCAGACGGCCAAAATTCAAACAGCAGCACTTCTGGATCAGGCGGTTTTGGCAGCTACCAACCTGTCCTCCACGGAAGATCCGTCGACCCTGGTTCAGACATGGATGAATTCCCAGATCGAGCAGTTTGGGTATTCTCGGGAATCCTTGACCATGCAGGTCAACTCGGTCGTTGCGTTGAACTCGAAATCTGTTACGGCGACCGCGACCCTCACGGTCGATACAGCGATCATGCATATGTTCGGAACCGACGAAACCACGATTGAAGTTCACGCGTCGGCATTTCAGTCCATTCCCAATATCGAAATTGCCATGGTGCTCGATATTTCTTCGTCCATGCGCGGCAGCCGACTGACAAGTCTCAAAGCCGCGTCGACTGAATTTGTCGATATCATGCTCAATGAGACGACGGAGGATGCGACGTCGATCAATGTCGTGCCCTTCGGTGGTACGGTGAATATCGGGACGACCTTGTTCAATAAATTCGCCGTCGAAACTACGGCATTCGGAACCGTGGTCGATCCGGACGAAGACGATTACGATATCGGCACCAGCGTCGAAACATCAGACTTCCGATTTACCAACGGACACGAGTGTATCGAGGCGATCCAGACCGATTATAGCACCGCGATGCTGTCGAATAACAGTCGTGGCCAGGTTCCCGACTTCTGGCGTTGGTGGAACAATCATCCCTGGTGTCCGGAATCAGGGAGCGCGATTTTCCTGAATTCCAATAATGCAGAAGACCTGAAGAGCCATCTGAACGGAATGGTGCTTTCCGATGGCACTGGCATGGACATTGGCGCACTTTGGGGTTTGAAAACGCTGTCTCCGAGTTTCCGCGGGCATCTGGGCGGGGATTTCACTGACCGCCCGCTCGACTTTAACGCCGAAGAATCCAAGAAAGTCATGATCGTCATGACGGATGGTGCCATTACCGCGCAAAACCGACCAAAAGATATCTCGATCGGCAATGTGCACACGGATCGAGCCACGAATAATGAACCGCATGTGTCTGTGTATAGTAACCAGGGCAATCGCAGTAACATGCAAACGACGCGGACACGCGGCAATGCCACAACGACCTCTGACAATAATAGTGGCGTCGGACGGTTCAAAAAAGCGTGTGAAGCGGCAAAGGCCGAGAACATCCTGATCTTTACTATCGGATTCCAGATCAGTTCCGGGTCGCTGCCGGACACCATCCTCGCAGAGTGCGCCAGTTCTTCAGCCTATTATTACCACGTTGAAGGTCTCGACCTGACATCGACCTTCCAATCGATTGCGTCACAAGTGAATGCATTGCGGTTGACGCAATAAAAAAAGCCACCCGATGGATCGGGTGGCTTGTTGGTTTTTGAAATCCATCGAGACTTATTCGTCGCCCTCAGGAGCGGTATCAAGCTCGGAAGCGGCTTCCGCCATTTCTGAAGCCTGCTCATCCGCCGCAGCTTGCTGTTCAGCCTGCAACGTTTCGATGATGTCTTCGCCGGCGGCTTGGCGCTCGGCTTCATCTTCGGAACGGGCAACATTCACAGTGATGTCGACGCGGACTTCCGCGTGTAGGCGAATGCCGACTTCGTGCAGACCGAGCGTTTTGATCGGCGCATTCAGACGCACCTGTTCACGCTTGATTGTGTGACCAGCATTGCCGGCGACTTCAACGACATCGCGCGCCGATACAGAGCCGTAAAGCTGTCCGGTCGCGCCGGATTGGCGGATCATAACAAAGGTCTGGCCGTCCAGGCTGGACCCGGCTGTGGTCGCCGCATCGCGCGCTTCGGCATTGCGCTTCTCGAGCGCTTCCCGCTCTGCTTCAAATCGGGCGCGGTTCTGATTGTTGGCAATCAGGGCCTTCCCCTTTGGCAGAAGGAAATTGCGTGCAAAGCCGTTTTTGACGCTGACTTCGTCGCCAAGGCCGCCAAGGTTTTCGACACGTTCGAGGAGAATAACTTGCATGGGTCAGTCTCCCTTATTTCACAGTGAATGGCAGCAGAGCCAGCATCCGGGCGCGTTTAATCGCCTTGGCCAGCTTGCGTTGGTTCTTGAAGTTCACAGCGGTGATCCGGGACGGCACGATTTTGCCTTTCTCGGAAATGTAGCGCTGCAGCAGTTTGACGTCCTTATAATCAATCTTCGGCGCTTTATCACCGGAAAACGGATCGACCTTGCGACGTCGACCAAAAGACCGGCGAGCCGGAATATTGGTGATGTTCATGCCAGTGGTGTTTCTAGAAGCCATAATCTCAGTTCCTTCTTCTAGTCGTCACGACGGTTTTTGCGGCTCATCATCGGAGAAGGGGTCTCATCGAGCTCTTCTACTTTGATGGTCATGTAGCGCATAATGTCATCCGACAGGCGGTGCGCGCGCTCCAGCTCGTGGATCGCATTGGCAGGGCCGTCGATGTTGAACAGGGAATAGTGTCCCTTGCGCTGCTTGTTGATTGGGTACGAAAGATTACGAAGACCCCAATATTCGGATTTCGCGACTTTTGCGCCTTGTTTGTCGAGGAAGGTTGAGAGCTCTTCCATCAGACCCTCGACCTGTGCAGGTGAGATGTCCGGCCTCGCGATGAGGACGTGCTCATATAATGCCATATTGTCTTTCCCTAAAGTTTGGCTTGCGGCGCAGATGGGCGGGAAAACCCTTCCACGATGGCCCCTCGCATTCGGCTCATTCCGAGTTTGAGGACCGCAAACCTTGCGAAGCGCGGCTTAAAGCGCAGACAGGGGTCAAAATCAAGCCTTTTGTTGCAGGCTTTGAGGCGCCGTATTCGCCTTTACTCACCGAACATCAGGCGGGTAATCTCCGAGCTTGCTGAGAGCCCGTCCATGAAGGCGAAAGATCCGTCATCGAGCAGGCCGCGGCTTGCCTTTATAATCGCATCCATCGCGACATTGGCGAAGATCGATCCAATGCTGATCCGCCGCACGCCCATTTGGGCGAGTTTTGAGACCGGCTGAAGCTCAGTCATTGGTCCAAGTAAGACATTGATCGGGCGGTCGACCGAAGCGAGCACCGTTTCGATATCTTCGACGGTTCGCAGTCCTGGCGCATACAGGACATCCGCGCCGGCGTCTTGATAGGCTTGCAAGCGCGCGATTGTGTCGGCAAGATCCGGGGTGCCGGTGAAGAAATTCTCGGCCCGCGCGGTGATTGTAAGCGGAAGCGAGCAGGCGCGTGCGGCTTCGACGGCGGCAGCGGCCCGTTCTTTCGCTGAGCCAATATCGTATTGCTGCCCGGGCGCGCCGGCATAGTCTTCGATCGATCCACCGACCAGGCCAGCTGCGGCTCCTTGCTGGATCTCCTCGCTACAGTCTTGCGGGCGATCTCCGAAGCCATTTTCGAGATCCGCGGAGAGCGGCAAGTCAGTTGCTTGGCTGAGGTCGGCGACGTGTGCGATGACCTGGTCTCTTGTCAACTCATAATCATTGACCCCGGTCGATCGGGCGAATCCCGCGCTCGTGCTGGCGAGGGCCTTGAACCCCAGGCCTTGCATCAGTTTGGCTGACCCGACATCCCAAGGGTTCGGAATCACGAAACATCCGGATTGATGCAATACGGCGAACTGATTGGCTTTTTCGGTTTGAGTGGTCATGGGCGCCTCTTTCAATGAACGCACCTTACGAGCCAGCGAAATGTTCTACCACCCGATACTTGCGCACTTTGGCGCAGCGTCTTAAGCGAGCGCCAAATAGAGTTGAGGAGCGCATATGACCAAGTTTGCGTTTATTTTCCCGGGGCAGGGCAGTCAGTTTATCGGCATGGGCAAGGATCTCGCTGATACCTTTCCGGCCGCCAAAGCGGTTTTCGAAGAAGTCGATGAGGCATTGGGGCAGGATTTATCCGGTTTAATCTGGGCGGGGTCAGAGGATGATCTCAAACTCACTGCAAACACCCAACCGGCCTTGATGGCGGTCAGCGTCGCGGCGATGCGGGCGCTTGAAAGTGCACATGGCATCGGGGCGGACAAAGCGGCGTTTATTGCCGGACATTCTCTCGGCGAATATTCCGCCCTGGCATCTGCAGGAGCGATCTCTGTCGGTGATTGCGCCAAGGTGCTGCGTATTCGCGGCAATGCGATGCAGGATGCGGTGCCCGCCGGACAAGGTGCGATGGCAGCGCTGCTCGGCGCAAGCCCGGAACAGGCCGCCACCCTATGCGCCAATGGAGCCTCCGAAGGTCCGTGCGAAATCGCAAACGACAATGCGCCAGGCCAAATCGTCATTTCCGGCGCCAAGCCGGCAGTTGAACTGGCAATCTCTGGTGCCAAAGACGCGGGGGTGAAGAAAGCGGTCCTGTTGCCGGTTTCTGCGCCATTCCACTGTTCTTTAATGCAACCTGCGGCCGATGCGATGGCGGAAGCACTAGCCGATATTGCGATTACGGCTCCAAGTGCACCATTGGTGGCGAACGTCACGGCGGCAGCCGGCAGCGATCCCGACGCCATCCGCAAACAGCTGGTCGATCAGGTCACTGGCCAGGTTCGCTGGACCGAATCGGTCCAGTTCATGGCGGCAGAAGGTGTCGAACTGACAATAGAGGCTGGCGCTGGAAAAGTTCTGAGCGTGATGAATCGCCGAACGGTGCGCGCTCTGGAAGGCATGACGATGGGTGCACCAGAAGAAATTGCCGCCGTCGCAGAACGGCTCAACGGATAAGAGGCAGGAGAGGGCAGAATGTTCGATTTAACAGGAAAAACCGCATTGGTGACCGGCGCGACCGGTGGCATCGGCGAATCGATTGCGCGGACCATGCATGGCGCGGGCGCCGACGTGGCGCTATCCGGTCGCCGGCTTGAGAAACTGGAAGCTCTGGCGAACGAACTGGGCGACCGCACGCATATCCTGCCATGTGATCTGTCAGACCCGGACCAGGCGGATGCTCTGGTCGGCCAGGCGATCGAAGCCGGCGGCAAACTGGATGTTTTGGTGGCCAATGCGGGCGTAACCCGCGACAAACTCCTCATGCAGATGAAAGATGAGGATTTTCAAGATATTATCCGGGTTAACCTCGAAAGTTACTTCCGTCTTTGTCGCAAGGCTGTTCGCCCCATGATGAAGGCGCGCGGCGGTCGAATCATCGGCATTGCGTCGATCGTAGGCGTCACCGGCAATCCTGGCCAATCCAATTACTGCGCCTCCAAAGCGGGCATGATTGGTTTTACCAAATCCCTTGCTCAGGAAGTCGCGAGCCGTGGCATTACGGCCAATACGATCGCACCCGGATTTATCGAATCACCGATGACAGATGTACTCCCAGATGCTCAAAAAGAGCTACTTCTGGGCCAGATTCCGTCCGGCCGATTGGGGGTTGGAACAGATATTTCAGCGGCAGCTGTATATCTTGCCTCCGACGAAGCTTCATATGTGACGGGCCAGACCCTACATGTGAACGGTGGGATGGCGATGATTTAGGGAAATCCCCCAATTCATCGCACTTTCAACAGTCTGCGGGGCTTGGCGTTGTCACAAAGTGTGTGCTAACGGCAACACCATGGCCCACA
>ERZ1740059.351-NODE-351-length-25489-cov-6.469254_pt1 | contig 25489 bp, 24 predicted proteins | sample MGYA00581744_ERZ1740059 | MGnify/ENA primary metagenome ERZ1740059 (study PRJEB43018, sample SAMN04849738) | marine metagenome | isolation source: floating plastic debris | place: Pacific Ocean | collected 2008-08-28 | study: EMG produced TPA metagenomics assembly... | reverse complement strand
GACCGCAGGCGACTACTATCCCTCAGAGCTGCAGGGCGAGATCGACGCCGTGAACGAGCGCGTCTACCACGCTGTCAATAACGGCGTTTACAAGTCAGGCTTCGCGACGTCGCAAGACGCCTATGAAGAGGCGGTGACCCCGCTGTTTGAGACGCTCGACTGGCTGGAAGAGCGTCTGACCTCGCAGCGGTATCTGATGGGAAGCCGCCTGACCGAGGCGGATTGGCGGTTGTTCACCACGCTGGTGCGGTTCGATCCGGTTTATGTCGGCCACTTCAAATGCAACCTGCGGCGCATCGCCGATTACCCGGCGCTCTCAGGATATCTGCGAGACCTCTATCAGCACGGGGGCGTCGCCGAGACCGTGAACATGGACCACATCAAGCGCCACTATTACGAGAGCCACCTGATGATCAATCCGACGGGGATTGTGCCAGTCGGCGGCGTCGAAGACCTCACAAAGCCGCATGGTCGCGAACGGCTGTCTCAGGCCGCCGCATAAACCCGAGCCTTAGCCCGTCTCGCGGCGGTGCTGCGGTTGCCCTGGCGCCATCGCCAACAGCGCCGCGCCCGGGCCGCCGGGCGGCACATCATCCGGCGAGGGCAATTTGAGCGGATCGAGGGCCTCAAGCCCAAAGGACTTGAGCGCGGGATCGTACTGACCGACCAAGATCTCGTAATGCAGATGCGTCCCGGTCGCCCGGCCGGTGCGGCCCATCTGGCCCAGCGGCGCTCCGAATGCGAGCTTCGCGCCCTTTTTCACACCTTTCGCAAAGCTCCGCAAATGGGCGTACCGGCTGTACGCGCCGTCGCCGTGTTCCAGCAAGACCATCAAACCATACCCGCGCATGTACTTGGCGTCGACGACGCGCCCTTCGGCGGCCGCGCGAATGGTCGCCGGTTTGACAGCCTGAATGTCGATGCCGCGATGCATGCGCCCATGCCGAAGGCCAAATCCAGACGTCAGACACCCGTCCCGAACGGGCGAGCGCGCCACTACGGCCTTTCCATTGACGAGCGCGAAGGGCGTGAAGTCCCGCACGCGGCGATCGATATCCGTTGGAGGCGCGTTGCGCACGAGATAGCCCTCGCAAAGGTAGAAGGCGCCATTGGGGGTAAACTGGGCGGAGGTGGGGATCTTGAGAACCGGCGCTGTAATGACGGCCTGCTCTGTCTTTGGCGGTTCGACGCTGATCGGAGCTGTTTCAACGCCGCGCGTGGCGCATCCGGCCAACACAGCAGGCGCGATGGTCGCCACGACCAGCCTGCGCGCCACCGCATTGGAACAGACGCAAACACCGCCCAAAAGTCCAGAATGAAACATGCTCCACCCCAAAACAGCCCGAGCATTGCAAAAATAGAGCACATCCGAGAGAAAATCGCCATAGACGTTTCAAACAGAAACCGCCCTTGGTCGGAGCTGTCTGCTGGCGTCGCGATCGCGGAGGGCAAGCAGGAACGGAATGGTCAGCAAAGGTTTCGACACGAAGACCTCACACGGCCGGGCAAGCCCAAGTCGATGCGATCTTGCCAAGGCGCTGACCAAATTCCCTTTCTCATGCCCCGACATCCCTCTAGATGAAGGCTTGGAAATCCGCCTTCGGACATCCGCTCTACTGAAAAGCTCGACAACCGCCATGGCCGCCCCACCGCTGCTGACTCTGACCGACATCGCGCTCACATGGGGCGGAACTCCGCTTTTTGACGGCGTAAACTGCGCCGTCGGACGCGGCGACCGGGTTGCGTTGGTGGGTCGAAACGGGTCCGGCAAGTCGACGCTGCTCAAAGTGATGGCGGGTCTGATCGCGCCGGACGCCGGTGAACGCTTTGCCCAACCGGGCGCAAAGATCGTCTATCTTCCGCAGGATCCGGACCTGAGCGGCTCCGAAACGCTTGGCGACTACGCCGCCGCGGATCTTCCCCCGGAAGAACGCTACAAGGTCGAGATCCCGATGGAGGCGCTTGAGGTTCGCGAACACGCGCCACCGAACGACGCGTCGGGCGGCGAAAGACGCAGAGCGGCCCTGGCGCGGGCGCTGGCCGGCGATCCCGATCTTCTTCTGCTCGACGAGCCGACGAACCACCTCGACATTCGCGCGATCTCCTGGCTGGAGGCGTATCTCCGTGATGCGAAGTTCGGCTTCGTGCTGATCTCGCATGATCGCGCGTTTCTGACGTCGTTGACCCGCGCCACGCTCTGGATCGACCGCGGAGAAACCCGGCGGCTCGAGCAAGGCTTCGCCGCCTTTGAAGACTGGCGGGATAAGGCCTTCGAGGAGGAAGACGTCGCGCGACACAAGCTCGACCGAAAAATCAAACGCGAAGAGCACTGGATCATTCACGGCGTCTCGGGCCGCCGCAAACGCAACGTCCGCCGGGTGGCGGAGCTGGCGGCCCTGCGCGACACCCGCAAAACCCTGATCGCGCGAAAAGGCCCGGCGGCGATGGCGCTGGAGACCGGCGGAACCTCGGGCAAACTCGTCGTCGAAGCGAAGGACATCGCAAAAAGTTTCGACGAGCAGACAATCGTCTCCGGGTTCTCAACCCGTATCCAACGCGGCGATCGCGTCGCATTCGTCGGGCCAAACGGGGTCGGCAAGACGACATTGCTGAAGCTGCTGACCGGTGAGATTTCCCCAGACGCCGGAACCATACGGCTCGGCGCCAACCTCGAGATGGCCGTCTTCGATCAGACGCGGGCGGCGCTGGACCCGGACAAGACGCTTTGGGAGAGCCTGACCGAGGACAAGCTTCTCGGTCTCAAAGGCTCGAACGACCAGATCCTTGTTCGGGGCAAGCCAAAGCACGTGGTCGGCTACCTCAAGGAGTTCCTGTTCGACGAGCGTCAGGCGCGCGGGCCGGTTTCAGCCTTGTCGGGCGGCGAAAAGGCGCGGCTCCTGCTCGCGCGGATCATGGCGCGGCCGAGCAATCTCCTGGTGCTTGACGAACCCACCAACGACCTCGACATCGAAACGCTTGATCTGCTTCAGGAGATCCTGGGCGACTACGAGGGCACGTTGCTGCTGGTCAGCCACGACCGGGACTTTATCGATCGGGTCGCCACCTCCACGATCGCCATGGAGGGGGATGGCGAGGCCGTGGAATACGCGGGAGGCTGGAGCGACTACCGCGCCCAACGCGGCGAGGTCGAAAGCCCCGCGGCGGCCCTCGACAAGAAAGCCGCAAAGAAATCCGAAACGTCGCCGGCAGCGCGAACAAAAGCGGCTCCGCGGCGGCTTTCACCACATCAACTCAAGCGTCTGGAGGCGCTGCCGACAGAGATCGACCGTCTCACCGCCGAGCTTGGCAAACTCGAGGCGTTTTTGGCCGATCCCGAGCTTTACACCAGAGAGCCAAAAAAGTTCGAGCAAGCCACCGCGTTGCTGACCGACCGGCAGGAGAAAATCGCCGCCGCCGAAGAGGAATGGTTGGAGCTGGAGAGCCTGCGGGAGGAGTATTCGGGCTCGTCGAAGCGGTGACTTGACCACCGTTTTACAGGCTGATTTAGCGGGCGGGACCACAACCCAGCGAAGCAAGACCCGATGTCGTTCGGCGGGGGCGGCTCATAGCCCCTCTCAATGGCGCGGCCCTCAACCCAGGATGGAAACGACTGATGGAATGGACTGCGAATTGGTCATATCCAACCCAGATCCGATTTGGCCCGGGCCGCATTCGCGAACTCGCGCGCGCCTGCGCCTCGGCAGGGATCTCTCGGCCGTTGCTGGTCACAGATCGGGGCCTCGCCCAATTGGCGATCACAACGGAAACGCTTGACTTGCTCGATGCTGCAGGGCTTGGCCGGGCTCTTTTCGCCAGTGTCGACCCGAACCCAACGGACGCTAACCTCGCGGAAGGCGTTGAAGCGTTCAAAGCCGGGGATCATGACGGGGTGGTCGCGCTTGGGGGCGGCTCGGGACTGGATCTTGGGAAGCTGATCGCATTTCAAGCGGGGCAGACCCTCCCGGTCTGGCGGTTCGAAGACGCGCAGAACAACTGGTCTCAAGCGGACGCCGCCGCAATCGCGCCGAGCGTCGCGATCCCGACGACGGCCGGCACCGGATCAGAAGTCGGACGCGCTTCGGTCCTGACCAATACCGAGACCCGTGAAAAGAAGATCATCTTCCATCCGAAGATCCTGCCAACGGTGGTGATCGCCGACCCTAACCTGACGATCAGCATGCCGCCTGCGACGACGGCGGGCACGGGGATGGACGCCTTGGCCCATTGCCTCGAGGCGTATTGCAGCCCCTACTATCACCCTATGAGCCAAGGCATCGCGCTTGAGGGGATGCGATTGGTGAAGGAAAACCTGCTGCGCGCATATCGGGAGCCCGACAACATCGAGGCTCGGGCGAACATGATGAGCGCTGCGGCGATGGGGGCGGTCGCCTTCCAAAAGGGTTTGGGCGCGATCCACGCGCTGTCCCATCCGATAGGGGCCCTCTACGGTACGCATCACGGAACCACCAATGCGGTCGTGATGCCTGCGGTCTTGCGCTTCAACCGCCCTGCGATCGAGGAAAAGATCACACAAGCCGGCGCATATCTTGGCGTCACGGGCGGATTTGATGGGTTCCTAGAATGGGTTCTGAGGATGTGCGACGATCTGTCGATCCCGAAAACCCTGCGCGAGCTTGGCGTTCAAAAGGACGCTTTGGACACATTGGCGGCGATGGCGGAGGTTGATCCAACCGCGGGTGGAAACCCCGTCGAGTTGACGCGAGAACGAGCGAGAGAGTTGTTGGAAGCCGCGTTCTAAACGGGTTAGACGCACCAAAACGACGCTTGGCGCCGCATCAATCGCCTAACGAGCGGACTTCATGTTAGACCCTGCCCTTCTCGATCCGGCCCTCGCCGCCTTCATCACCCTGTTCGTGGTCGTCGATCCCATCGGTTTGGCGCCGATCTTCGTCGCGACGACGTCCGGCGCGACGGATCGAGAGCGTCGGCGTATTGCTCTGAGCTCGTTGGCGATCGCCGCCGTCATCCTGACCGTGTTTGGTCTGGCTGGCGAGACCATCCTCGAAAAGATCGGCATTGGTCTGCCCGCTTTTCGCATCTCTGGCGGGATCATGCTGTTCTTGATCGCGTTGGAGATGCTGTTCGAGAAGCGCAATCCGCGCAGAACGAAAACAGCCGAAGACAGCATGGGCGGCGCGCTGGAGCGGGATCCGACGGTCTTTCCCTTGGCCACCCCTTTGATCGCGGGGCCTGGGTCGATGGCGTCGATGATCCTTTTGACGGCAGGCGCGGAAACCACCGCGGAAGAGGCTGTCGTCTTCGGCTGCATGTTCGCGGTTCTGTTGCTGTGTTTGGTGTTGTTCCTGGCGGCGGGACTGTTTGAACGCCTCTTGGGCCCCACCGGCATCAATGTCGTTACAAGACTTCTGGGCGTTCTTCTCGGCGCTTTGGCCGTTCAGTTTGTCCTCGACGGGCTTGCAGACTTCGGGTTCGTCGCAAACCGCTGATCGTCAAGAGGGGGCGGCGTCACGCCGGCCCCCTCTCACTCAGCGCAAGGCCTCAGTCGCGCCCGCGGCGCCGGTCCACGTAGTTCTTGACCTGCGCATACTCGGCACGGTCCAGACGCCCGTCATTGTCCCGGTCGACAAAGACGAAGTGAAAGGCCCGGCCGCCAGAATGTGTGCGCGAGAACTCTGCTTGGGAAACAAAGCCATCGTTGTTCAAGTCGGCTCGTTCGAAGCTCTTTGCGCTTCCAGCAAGGACCGGCCCGGCGAGCAAGGCGGCGGTCGCAGCGATCAGGATCGTCCGCATAAGTCATCCTCCGTATCTTCACTCAAGACAGCCCGAGCGGGAGCGCCCGGCGCTTCTTGCGACTTAGATGCGAAGTGATTTCGGGATTTTAGCCCCACGGACGAACACGGCTGCTTGAGCTGACCCAAACTTGAAGCCGTCCCATCTGGACACTCAGTTTTCGGTGATCAAGCCGGCTTGGCCTCGGTCTTCTTGACCCAGCGGCCACGATCGTCTTGCGCCCAATAAACAGCCGGCAACCCACCGCCCGTCGCCGACTTCCATGCCTCGCGCGCCTTGGCGACCATGGCAGGGTCGTTCCCGTCGAACATCAGGCAACACCGTTCAAAGGACGCCATTTCTTTCGGCGACGCATCCGCCCCGTCGACCAGAAAAAGCAGCTGCGGCGCATTGGGAAGCTCGGGACCAGCGGTCAAGTAAATCGGCTGGCGCTCCGCGGGTCCGTCGCCCGCGACGCCATGCGGAAGAAAACTCTCGTCCCGATAGGTCCAAAGGAGTTTGTCGAGGGCGCCGACCCGCTCGACGGAGCCGCACCGGACAACGGCGCGCCATCCGCGCTCCAGCGTCTTCTCCAGAAGCTCTGGCAGCGCGGCCTCTAAGGGACGCATCGTGAGATGGTAGAAAATCGCTTCGCCCATTCACCCAGCCTCACCCCTGAGCCCAGAGGGCATGAAAATGGTGCAAGGGGCGCGCGCCTGAGCCGACTTCGAGGTCGTCAGCTGCGGCGATCGCACCGGCGACATAGGCCTTCGCCGCCTCCGTCGCCGCAACGATCTCTCCTTTCAACGCGAGCTGCGTCGCCAGGGTCGAGCTCAGCGTGCAGCCGCCGCCGTGAATCGGTCGGCCAGGCGAGCGCGCCCCCTCGAACCAAGTCTGCCCATTCGGGGTCGCCAGGACGTCGGGGCTTTCGGCGCCGGTCAGATGCCCGCCCTTCAGCAGCACAGCCGCAGGACCAAGCGCAAGAAGCTCCGTCGCCATCGCCGACATCTCGGCTCGATTGGAAGGCTCGGCCGCTTCCAACAAAACGGCGCCTTCCGGCAGATTGGGCGTGATCGCCGCCGCCAGAGGCAGCAACTCGGCTCTCACCGCGTCAACCGCATCCTCGGCCAACAGACGATCTCCCGAACTGGCGACCATCACCGGATCGACGACAATGTTCGGTGCGCGCACGTCGCGCAGCGCCTGAGCGACCGCGACGGCGATATCGGCGGTTGCGATCATTCCGATCTTGACGGCGTCGACCCGCACGTCTTCGAACACGGTCAGGATCTGGTCGCGCACAAAATCCGGCGGCGCCAAGTGGACGCCCTTTACTCCGCGCGTGTTTTGCGCGGTCAGCGCCGTCAAAGCCGCCATCCCATAAGCGCCGTTGGCGGCGATCGCCTTGAGGTCCGTTTGAACGCCGGCTCCCGCCGAGGGGTCGGACCCCGCGATGCTCAGCACATTCTTGATCAACGACGTTCTCCTTCGATCTCTTTGCGCAGCGCAGCCGCGGCGGCGCGCGGATCCTCCGCCGCGCATATCGCGGACACGACCGCGACCCCGTCAAGTCCCGCTCGAATGAGCTGGCGTGCATCGCCCGCGCCGAGGCCGCCGATCGCGACGGTCGGCAGCGCCGAGAACCCTTTGTAAGCCGCGGCGCCAAAAACCCCGATCGGGGCCTTGTGGTCGGTCTTCGTTGTGGTTGCGAACACCGGACCGGCGCCGATGTAATCGACGATGTCGCGCGGAACAGTGCGCGCCTGGTCAGGCGCGTCGATGGACAGACCCAAAATCCGATCGGGCCCAAGCAAATCGCGGGCGCGGCGCGGGTCGAGGTCGCCCTGCCCGACATGGGCGCCATCCGCGTCGGCGGCGATCGCCGCCTCGATGTCGTCATTCACGATCAACGGCACGCCCAAAGGCGCCAAGACGTTCTTCAGAGCCCGCGCCTGAGCGGTCAGCTCCTCGCCGGAGGCGTTCTTGTCTCTCAGTTGAACCAGCGTCACCCCGCCCGCCACAGCGTCGAGCACGGTCTCGACAACGCCGCGGGCCGCGCACTGCGCCGGATCTGTCACCAGATAGAGGCTTAGGTCGAACGACGGTTTCATCCGCCGCTCTCAATCCGAGCGCCTTGCGCCAAGCCCGCCGACGTCATCAGGTGCAGTTCATCCAGAACATGGATCGCCAGCGATCCCGGGCCGGCCGCTGTCTCGGCGGCGCGTTCACCGGCAAGCCCAAACGTTGCGAATGCAGCGACCGACGCCCGAAATGGATCAACGCCCGCTCCCAAAAAAGCGCCGCATATCGCCGAAAGCGCACACCCCAATGCGGTCACCTTGGACATCAGAGGATGCCCGTTGGAAACGCGCGCGGCAGCGACGCCGTCGGTGAGGAAATCCACCGCCCCGGAGACGGCGACGGTCCCGCCGGTTCGCCGCGCCAGATCGCGCGCGGTGGCCTCCGCCGCGGAAACCGGATCTCCGGCCTGGGTTCCGCGCCCAGACCCCGCCCCGCCAAACGCCAGGATCTCTGACGCGTTCCCGCGGACCAGCGTGGGGCGCAGCGCAAGCATTTCTTGCGCGATCTCGGTCCGAAAGGAGGTGGCGAAATGCGCCACCGGATCCAAGACCCACGGTCGCCCGTTCTCTTGCGCCGCGGCGATCGCGATCCGCATTGCCGGAACAGTCGCTGGCTGCAGGGTGCCAAGATTGATCACCAGCGCCTGGGCCGCCATCGCAAACTCGCGCGCTTCAAGCTCCGCGCTCGACATGACGGGCACAGCGCCGATCGCCAGCAACGCGTTGGCGCTCGGGGTCGCGGCCACCGTATTCGTGATGTTGTGAACCAGCGGCTTCGCCGCCCGCAGTCTATCAAGCTCTTCGGCCAGCTCGCGCGGATCGGTCTTCAGATCGCGGGTCATGGCGATCCCTTGCCTGAGCCCACGGCGACGGCCGGCGGCCGGGACAGCGTCGCCGTCAGGCCTTTCAACATATGAAGCGCCGTCGCCAGTTGATCGCGCGAGACATACTCGTCGGCTTTATGCGCCTGTTCGATCGACCCAGGTCCACACACGACGGTCGAGATCCCAAGCTGATCGAAAAGACCCGCTTCTGTTCCAAAGGAAACCACGTCGGACCCGTTCGCGCCGGTCAGCTTCGCAACGATCTCCTGAGCCTCCGAAGACGGCGCCGGCGCAAGACCAACCACTTCGCCAATGATCTCGGTTTCGATGTCCGCGTCCGGAAAAACGGCGCGCATCGCCGGGAGCAAGACCTTCTCCGCATAAGCGTTGATTTCATCTTTTACGAAGTCGGCGTCGCCGTCCTGGACTGGGCGCATCTCCCACCGCAGCTCCGCTTCGCCAGGTATGACGTTGTGCGCCACCCCACCCGACAGACGACCGACCTGCAGCGTCGTCCAGGGAGGATCGAACCGCGAGTCCGCCGGCGCACGGGCCTTGAGGTCCTCCCGGATCTCCATCAAGCGCGCCACATAGCGGACCGCGTGCTCGACGGCGTTGACGCCCAGCGCCGGAAGCGAGCCGTGTCCCTCCAAACCTTTGAAACGAACGGTGTACTCGTAGCATCCCTTATGACCGTCGATGACGCGCATCTCGGTCGGCTCTCCCACGATGCAAACCGAAGGACGGAACGGGAGCGCGTCGATTTTCGGCATCATGTCCCGGGCGCCAAGGCAGCCGGTTTCCTCATCATGGGTGAACGCGAAATGCACTGGTCGCTGAAGGTCCGCCGCGGCGTAGTCATGGGCCGCCGCCAAGGTCGCCGCGACGAAGCCCTTCATGTCGCAACTGCCGCGTCCATAAAGGCGCTCGTGTCGCTCGACCAAGGTGAACGGATCGCTCGACCAGTCCTGATCGTCCACCGGCACCACGTCCGTGTGCCCTGACAGAACGATCCCGCCGTCGATCTCTGGTCCCAGAGTAGCGAAGAGATTCGCCTTGTCGCCGGCGTCGTTCCGCCAGACCAGCGTTTTCGCGCCGAGCTTGGCGAGAGCGGCCTCGAGATACGCGATGATTTCAAGGTTTCCGTCCCGCGACACCGTCGGAAACGCGATCAGATCGCGCAGGTGTTCGACAGTGACGTCGAGGGAACTCATGAGAGCAGACTCCTGCCAGCAGACTCATCGGAGCCGCCTCTCGGAGGCGAACTCCCGAACACGAAACGTTATCCGAGCATCATCCCTCGAACTCGCTCTCAACCAGACGAACCAACGTCGCGACGCCCCAGCCAGACGGACCTTTGGGGAACAGGGCGCCGCTCTCCTTCGGCAAACACACGCCGGCAATATCGATATGCGCCCACGGCGTCGGACCATCGTCGCCGTCCTCGACAAAGCGCTGTAGAAACTGCGCTGCGGTGATCGAGCCAGCGGCGCGTCCGCCGACGTTCTTCATGTCCGCAAGACGAGACTTCAACATCTTGTCGTAAGCGTCCCCCAGAGGAAGGCGCCACGTCCCCTCTCCTTCGGCGTCGGATGCCGCCGCGAGCTTCGCGGCCCAAGCGTCGTCGTTTGCGAAGAAGCCGGCCTTCTCGTGGCCCAAAGCGATGATCATCGCGCCCGTCAGCGTCGCCAAGTCCACCATCGCTCTCGGTTTTGCGTTCGCTTGCGTCCAGGTCAGCAAATCAGCAAGGACAAGGCGCCCCTCGGCATCGGTGTTGATCACCTCGATCGTCTTTCCGGACATGGAGGTCACGATGTCGCCCGGCCGCTGCGCGTCGCCGTCGGGCATGTTCTCGACCAGCCCGATCACGCCGACGACGTTGGCTTTCGACTTTCGCAGCGCGATCGCCTTCATCGCGCCGACGACCACGCCGGCGCCGCCCATGTCCATGGTCATCTCTTCCATGCCGGCGGGCGGTTTCAAGGACACGCCGCCCGTGTCGAAGGTGACGCCCTTGCCGATCAACGCGACCGGAGAGGCGGCGGCGTCGGATGCGCCCGACCAGCGCATCACGACGACGCGGCTGTGCTTGCGGCTGCCGCGACCGACGGCGAGCAGCGCGTTCATCTTCAGCTCGGCGAGCTTGTCTTCGTCCATCACCTCGATCTCGACGCCCAGATCCGAGAGCTCGGCCGCTCGGGCAGCGAAGGTTTCCGGGGTCAAGACGTTGGCGGGCTCATTCACAAGGTCGCGCGTCGTCGAAACGCCCTCGACGACCGCCGCCAGCGGCGCATACGCGGCCTCGGCCGCGGCCAGATCGCCGGCGCCGACGCTCAACGAGCTCAAGCCGGACGGCGTCTCCTTCGACTTGTGCCGCTGAAAACCATAAGCGCGAAGGGCGGCGCCCATCGCAAACTCAGCCGCGAGCTCGGCTGGAAACGCTTCAGCGCACAGATGCGCGGCGCCGGCTTTCGAGCCCATCAGCTTGGCGGCGATGCGTCCGCCCATTGGACGCGCTTCAACGGCTTCGAGCTTGTCGCGCCCGCGGCAGACCAGCAAGAGCCTGTCCGCTTTCATCCCGTGCGGGGCGACGAGTTCGACCATCTCGCCGCGCTCGCTTTTCGCGGTGTTCAACGCTCGACGCACCTGGCCTTCGGTCGCCTGATCCGCTTTCTCGGCGGCGGCGCCCAACAAGATCTCGCCCGTATCGTCCGCACCACGCCAAAATGCGACGATCGTGCCCTCGCGCTCGACAAGGTCGTCAATCGGCGATGCATCGAAGCGCACTTCCAGGGAACGCGTGGAAAGGGTCATTGACTACTCCTGTTGAGACCGTTGACGCGGCGACGCCGCCCGCAAGTATGCCGAGTTATCGCGCAATGCAGCTATTTTCCAGTGACTCCGCGTGTTTCGATCCGACGCACATCGTCGAGAAGCACAATCTCTTTACGTTCACCGACTTGCAGGTCCGCCCGCGCAGCCCTATTGGAAACTCTCGGAATATTGAACGCACGGAGCCTGAAATGCTCGAGCTGTTACGCTCTGCGGTGAAATCATGGGTGGCGAAACTCCTGCTGGGCCTGCTGGTTCTCAGTTTCGCCGCGTGGGGCGTCGGCGACATGTTCAGCGGTCGGGTCTCGTCCGTCGCGGCCACGGTCGACGGTGAAGACATCACGACGGTCGAGTTCCGACGCGAATTCGACGAGACGCTTCGTCAGCTCCAAGGGTTGGATGTCATGCAGGCCAGCGCGATGGGGCTTCCGCAGATCGTTTTGACCCAGCTCGCGCTGGATAAAGCGCTCGACCAGGAAGCCCGGTCTTTGGGCGTCGCGGCCTCTGATCAACAGGTGTTCGACGCAATCCGCGATCAGCCGGCGTTTCTGAACGTCGCGGGCCAGTTTGACGAGGACGCGTATCGCGCCGCCTTGCGTTTCAACGGCATGCGGCCCGCGGACTTTGAGGAGCAGATCCGCGGCGAGATCGCCCGCGGCGAGCTTCAGCAAGCGGTCGCCGCCGGCGCTTCCGCCCCGCGCAGCGCCCAAGAGGCGATCTGGAAGCGTCTGAATGAACGCCGCAATCTGCAGTATCTGGTTATCGACGAGGGCGCGCTGTCCGAGCCGGCCGCGCCGACAGAGGCGGAACTGACTGCGTTCCATCAAGACAATGCGGCGCGTTTCTCGTCTCCTGAATATCGGCAGATCTCGTATCTTTGGCTCCGCCCCGAGGATCTCGCCAGCGGTGAGACGGTGACCGACGACGACGCGCGCGCGATGTATGAAGAGCGCGCGGACCTTTACCAAAGCCCCGAACGCCGCAACCTCGAGCAAATCGTCTTTGACGATGAAGCCAGCGCTCAAGCGGCCCTGTCCCGCATAGAGGCGGGCGAGAGCTTCGAGAAGATCGCGTCGGAACGCGGACTGTCGGCGGCCGACATCGCGTTGGGCTACGTGGCGAGAGAGAACGCTCCGGCGGATCTGGTCGACGCGGCCTTTGGTCTGAAGACCGACGGCGTGGTGGGTCCGGTCGAGACGGCGTTTGGATGGACGCTCGTAAATCTCAGAGGCTTGATCGAGGCCGAAGTGACCCCGTTTGAGGAGGCGCTCGAAGAGCTCAAGCGCGAAGTCGCGTTGGACCGGGCCCGAGACGCGCTGCCGGACCTCGCCAACGCCGTGGAGGATCTCAGAGCCGCCGGCGCGACGTTGGTCGAGGTCGGCGAGAAGGAAAACGCCACCTCAGGCATCGTGATCGTGGATCGCGACGGTTACGACCAATCGGGCGCCCGCGTTCAGAACCTGCCCCCGGATCCCGGCTTTCTCGACCGGGTCTTCTCAACGGAGATCGGCGACGAGATGGATCTGGCTGACGCAGCGGATGGCGGGTTCTTCGCGATGATCGTCGAAGAAGTGATCCCGACGGCCCTGCGCCCAATCGACACCGTCCGAGACCGGGTTGAAGCCGCCTACGCCGCCCAAGCCCGGCGCGACGCCCTGGGGCGGACCGCGCAAGACGCTGTCGAGGCGCTGGCGACAGGCGGGGATCTTGCGACCCTGGCGGATGAGTTCGGCGCGGACCTGGCGACCATCGAGAGCTTAGGCCGAAACGACGCTCGACCTGAGTTTCCAGCGCCTGCCGTCGAGGCTGCGTTCGACGTTCAAGAGGGGCAGGCGTTCGAGCGCCCAACCGACGGCGGCCGTCAACGCGTCATCGCCGTCGTGACAGACGTCATCGAGGCCGACCTGAGCGCAGGCGCCGCCGAGATCGAGTTGCTGCAAGAACAGGCGAGCGGAGCCATTGCGCTGGACCTGCTGGAGATCTTTCGCCGCGCGGCTCTCGAACAGCGCGAGGTCGAGACCAACCAGACCGCAGTCTCCTATTCGCTTGGTTTGACCACGGATGGTCAACCGCATAGCGGAATGGGCGGTTTCTAACTTCTAGCGTCCAGCTCCGAGGCGACGGCGTCGCAGCGTCAGGGCGGAGGCGGTAAAGATCGTTTCGAGTTCGCCTCCCACCCGCTAAGAGATCCGCCGGCGCATAAGGTTCGGCGGGCAGCGAGATGCAGCCCGTCCCGAGAAGGTCTGCGAAAGGAATGAAAATGGAGATCTTTCCGGACTTTCAGGCGTTCAAGACCGCCTTCGACGCCGGAGAGCCGCAAGTTCTTTGGACCAGAGCGCCAGCGGATCTGGAGACCCCCGTCTCACTCATGCTCAAGCTGACCCAGGCGGGCGGCGACAGCTTTTTGCTGGAGTCCGTCACCGGCGGCGAGGCGCGCGGTCGATTCTCGATCATCGGATGGAAACCCGACCTGATCTGGCGTTGCCAGGCCGGAAACGGACGCGACGGCGGAACAGCGGAGGTCAACCGCTCCGCCTCCTATGATCGCAGCGCGTTCGAACCCCATGGCGACGGCGCCCTCGCCTCGCTGCGCGAGATTATCGCAGAAAGCGCGATCGAGTTGCCGGCAGACCTTCCGCCCAGCGCCGCTGGGCTGTTCGGGTATCTGGGCTACGACATGGTGCGTCTCGTGGAGAAGCTGCCCGAACCCAATCCAGATCGCCTGGGATTGCCCGATGCGATTCTGATGCGCCCGTCGGTCGTGGCCGTTGTCGACAATGCGTTCGACACAGTCACCCTCGTCGCCCCGGCCCGCCCGACCGCGGACCTTTCCGCGCGCGAAGCATATGGACGCGCCGCCGAAAGGCTGTCCGACGCGATCGCCAATCTCGATCGTCCGCTGCCAGGCGCCCACAGTCTGGGCGGCGCCGCGCCGACGGTCGCGCCGGTATCGAACACCGACCCGGACGACTATCGCGACAAGGTCGAACGCGCGAAGGAGTACATTCGCGCCGGGGACATCTTCCAGGTTGTGCCGTCGCAGCGCTGGAGCTTCGACTTCGATCTGCCCCCGTTCGCGCTCTACCGCGCTCTGCGGCGGACCAACCCCTCTCCTTACATGTTCTTCTTCAACCTCGCCGAACCAGAGGACGGCGAGGGGTGTGGGTCGTTCCAGATCGCCGGGGCCAGCCCTGAGATCCTCGTGCGCGTTCGCAAGGAACCAAACCCCGATGGCGGCGCGCCGATCCAGAAAGTCACCCTACGCCCCATTGCAGGCACGCGTATGCGGGGCGGGACGCCGGACGAGGACGCTGCGCTCGAGGCCGACCTTCTCGCGGATCCGAAAGAGCTCGCCGAGCACCTCATGCTGCTGGACCTCGGCCGAAACGACGTCGGTCGCGTCGCCAAGATCGGCACCGTCGACCCAAACGAGCAGTTCACCATCGAGCGCTACAGCCATGTCATGCACATCGTCTCGAATGTCGAAGGAGAGCTCTCCGACGATCATGACGCGCTCTCGGCCCTTCTCGCCGGGATGCCGGCGGGCACCGTGTCGGGCGCGCCCAAGATCCGGGCGATGGAGATCATCGACGAGCTGGAGGCCGACAAACGCGGCGTCTACGCCGGCGGCGTCGGGTTCTTTTCCGCCTCGGGCGATATGGACACCTGCATCGCCTTGCGCACCGCCGTCTTGAAGGACGGCAAAGTCTACGTGCAAGCGGGAGGCGGCGTCGTCTATGACAGCGACCCAGAGGCCGAGCTGCAGGAAACGATCAACAAATCCAAGGCTCTGATCCGAGCGGCGGAAGAGGCCGGGCGCTTCGCCGCAAAAGGGAACCGTTAGGGGCCTCAGCCGCAGACCGCCAGGGCGAGCGAACTAAAGCGCGAAGAAGATCAGCTGTTTGCCGTCCTTCAGGCTGTAACGCCCGATCAGGACGTTGTCCGGCGTCACGAAGTAATACTTGTCCGCCGACCGGTACAGCTTCGCGCACGTCTCTACCGCCGAGTTGCAGATTACATCGCCATCGATGCTCCACGCGAACTTCTCGCCGGCGCCGCCGTTGAACGTGCGCCAGATCCCAGTGTTGTCATCCTCAAAATAGATCAGATCGAGACCATTTGCGTGAGCATAGGTCTTGTTGAGAAAGAGCGGTCGAAGCTCTTCTCCGCTGAGCTGCACGGCATCCGCCGGCAAGCCCGCAGCGCGGGTCGGTCGCGGCGCGTCGAGAGACGAGATATAGCGCAAGCTCAGTTTGCAGCGGCGATCCCCCCGACGCCCCGACATGGTTGTCGTTCCGCGCCGCATGCTTCCTTGAAATTGCGATTTCTTTTCGCCGTAGGCGTCGAGCGCCGAGCGTCGAACGCTCGACTTGTAGGTTCCGTACACGCTGACGCCGCCGCCCCGAACAATCGTTAGCTCGTTACGGCTCCAACGATCGGCGCCAAGGTCGAGGCCGAATTCGCCGCGACCGCCAATGATATCGATCCAATATCCCTCTTCGTAGCCGGGAGAACCCTCCGAGCGCTCGCAATTGAGAAATCCTTCATACCGGCCGTCCCAATCGGATGTGAGCGCGCTCAGTCCGGTCACGCCGCCGCCGCCCAACTGCCCGGCCTCCCCCTGGAAAGTGGCCACCCGGGTCAGCGAGCTGGTCTCCCAAGGCGTTTGCTCGCCTTGGGTTTTGGCGCGAACGATGTTGCGTACCGCGATGAACAGGTCCTCAAAGCGCAAGCCGGGCCGCCGCATCGCCTCGACCATCGCCTCGGCGTAAGGCGAATTGCCGCCGATCGGGCCGTCTTTCGCAACGGCGCCCGGCCCGGTGGAAAACGCGATCAGCGCTCCGGGAGGCGCCCGCAACTGCGAGAGGCCGGGCGTAAGCGATCTGAGCGGAGGCCCGCCGTCGACCGCCGCCCCCGTGGCGTACACGCCGCTGACCTCGTCCGCCGCTTCAAAAGGGAGGTCGCGACACGCGTCCAGCACGATCACCTTGACTTCGATCTGATCGTCCGAGAGCGCGCTCAGGAAGTCTTGAGCGCTCACCGCGTTCGTCTGGATGTCGTCCGTCGAGGCGATCTCCGCATCGGTCGGGATGAGGTAGTTGACGCCGTTCAGCTGCACCCCGTGGCCGGCGTAATAGACAAAAGCGATCCCGCCGCGCTCAGCGGCCGCGCGACCGAAAGTCGAAATACTCGTGCGCATCTCGTCGGCGGTCAGGTCGGTCAACGCGCCGCCGCTAAAGACCTCGTAACCTGCGGCGGACAAAGCGCTGGCGACAGCCCTGGCGTCGTTCGCGGGGTTTGGAAGCGCCCACACGTTTTCATACTCGCCGTTTCCGATCACCAGCGCCAGACGCGGCGCTTGAGTGGCGATAAGCGCGTTCGGCGTCTGCGCGTCGGAGTTATTCGCCCCTTGCTGCGAGCAAGCGGACAGGAGGAACAACACCGCGAGAATTGCGAGACGCCGCATCGTTTCACTCCCCCTCAAAAAACGATAGGGTCACGGTAGCATTTGACGGGTTTCGCGCAAGCTGAGCCGGAGGGGAGAAGATAATGCGTACGATCACACTTTTTCTGCTGGCCCTGCTCTTGGGCTCGCCCGCTGCGCACGCTGCGACGATCACCTACGACCTGCTCAATGAGAGTCAGGCCGACGCGAGCGTTTTTTCGGCTTTCCAACGGGGCGACGCGGCGATCGTGGTCAAACCCACGACGATCGCCAGCGTTGGGCAGATCCTGACCCAATCGAAGTTGGGAGACTGGGTCAGCGCAATCAAGCGATCCCCCGGCAGACAGGCGTTTCAATGCGAACTGAAGGCGACGCGGAGTTTGTCGCGGACCCCGAAGATCCAACAGTCCTCGGTCACAAATGTCGCCCGGTCCAACATCGCGGAACGCACGCTCTATGCGGCGAGCTACAATGCGTATCTGTTCTCAACCAAGGCCGACAGCGGCGGTCAGCGCGTCGTAAGCCTTCTTTTCGCGCGCGAGAACGAGACGCCGATGGGCTGTGAAGAGGCCTTCCCTCGGACCCGGTAACCGGTCCAACTGTGATCGCCTTCAAAACGTAGCGCGAGCCCGCAAGATGCCGAAACAACGCAAAGCGATCATCACCTGCGCCGTCACGGGCGCTATTCATACGCCCTCCATGTCGCCGCATCTGCCCGCGACGCCCGACGAAATCGCGGCTCAAGCGATCGAGGCGGCGGAGGCTGGCGCCGCGATCCTGCATCTGCACGCCAGGGATCCCGAGGACGGCCGCCCGACGCAGGACCCGGAGGCCTTTCGCCTCTTCCTGCCAAGGGTGAAGCAGTCGACCGACGCCGTCTTGAATCTGACCTCCGGCGGCAGCCCGCACATGACAGTCGAAGAGCGGATGAAGCCAGCCGCGACCTTCAAGCCCGAAGTCGCTTCGCTCAACATGGGCTCAATGAATTTTGGCCTCTACCCGATGCTGAACCGGTTCAGGGAGTTCAAGCACGACTGGGAAGTTGAGCATCTCGAGAAGAGCCGCGATCTGGTGTTCAAGAACACCTTCCAGGACATCGAAACGATCCTGACGATCGGGAACTCGAACGGCACGCGGTTCGAATACGAGTGCTACGACACCTCGCATCTCTACACGCTGGCGCATTTCCTGGAACGCGGCCTGGCGAAACCACCGCTCTTTGTGCAGACGGTCTTTGGGTTGCTCGGCGGCATCGGCCCGCACCCGGAAGATCTCGCGCATATGAAACGCACGGCCGACCGGCTGTTCGGCGATCAGTGGCGCTGGTCGATCCTTGGCGCGGGCCGGCATCAGATCCCGCTGGCCTCGATCGGCGCGGCGCAAGGCGCCAACGTGCGCGTCGGCCTTGAGGACAGCCTGTGGCTCTCGCCCGGTCTGCTGGCGGAGTCGAACGCCCAACAGGTGCGCAAGATCCGGCAGGTTCTTGAAGGACTGTCGATCGAGGTCGCGACGCCTGACGAGGCGCGCGCGATGCTGGAGCTCAAAGGCGGTGATCAGGTGGCGTTCTAGTGTCGCCGATTAAGATTACGGCGCTCACGCTGTTGGCGTTGACGGCGTTTGCGGCGAACTCGTTGCTCAACCGGGCGGCGCTGGCGACCGGGGAGATCGACCCAGGCGCCTTCACCGTCATCCGCATCGTCTCTGGGGCCGTGATGCTGGCGGCGCTGGTCGCGTTGAGCGGCGGGGCGTCGCGGCTGGCGCCTTCAGGCTCGCTGCTCTCAGCGCTGTCCCTTTTGGCCTACGCGGTGTTTTTCTCCTACGCCTATCTTAGCCTTGAAGCCGGGCTGGGCGCGCTGCTGCTGTTCGGAGCAGTTCAGATCACCATGATTTCTGTCGGGGTCGCCCGTGGCGAGCGGCCAAAGCCGTTGCGCTGGGCCGGCATTGCCGCCGCCTGTGCGGGCTTTGTCGCCCTCGTCGCGCCGGGCGACGCCGCGCCAGACCCCTTCGGCGCTGTTCTGATGACGGTCGCAGGCGCCGCCTGGGGCGTCTACTCGCTGCGGGGAGCCGGCGGCAAGCCGCCGCTGGAGGCGACGGCCGGCAACTTCCTGATCGCGACGCCGCTTGTCTTGCCCCTGCTGGCGCTGATCGACTTCGGCGCGCCGATGACGATGGCCGGCGTGCTGCTCGCCATCGCCTCCGGCGCGCTTGCGAGCGGGCTCGGCTACGCGGTCTGGTACGCCGCGCTGAAGCATCTCGAAGCAAGCGTCGCCGCCGTCTTGCAGCTTCTCGCGCCGCTGATCGCCATCGTGCTGTCGATCTTGCTGCTGGGCGAGGAAGCGACTTTGCGCATGGGCCTCGCCGCGCTCCTCATTCTGGGCGGCGTCGCCATGGCGGTGAAAGGGGGCTCGCGCCGGGCCTGACGCCTAAGCGTTCCACCCTTCGTCGTCGGGGTGGCCCCATTTGCAGAACACGCCGCCCACATACTCGACCTCTGGCGCATGAGGATCGCCTGGCGGCGTCGCCGCCTCGACCTGTTCGCGGTACGGCTCGGAGCTGTCTTCCGGAATGAAGCCGAGATGCCGGACCTTCTCGTTCGAGAAGAAGCGCTCCGGGTTGTTCGAGATCCCGTAGGCGACAGTGAACCCGATCCGCTCGGAGATGAGGCAGCGCGTCACGAGCCGCGTGAGATCGTCAAAACTCACCCAGGTCGCGAGGTGACGCCGGTCGGTTGGCTCAGGGAAACAGGAGTTGATCCGCAGACACGCGCTCTCGATTCCGAACTTGTGAAAATAGAGCTTCGCCAGATCCTCCACGAAGCACTTGGACACGCCTTACAGGCTGTCCGGGCGGTGATCGGTATCCGTGTCAGCGCCCTCTTCCCGGCGCACATAGCCCACCGCATGGATCGAGCTGGCGTAGATAATCCGCTTCACGCCATGCCGGCGCGCGGCCTCGTAAATGTTGTAGCCGCCCTTGATCGAACTCTCGAGGATCTCCTCCCACGGTTTTTCATGCGGGGCGGCGCCGAAATGGACAACCGCATCGCAGCCTTCGACCACCCTCATCATCGCGTCGAAGTCGCCAAGCTCGGCCACCATCATCTCTTCGTGCGGCCCTGCCTCGCCCATTTCGGCGCGGTCGGTCAACCGAACCGTCGAGGCCAGCGGCGCAAGACCTTTGCGAAGCACGCCCCCAAGAGAACCAGCCGCGCCGGTGATGAGCAAACGATTGAAACGGGGCATCTTTTAGTCTCCTGAAGCAAAGCGCGGCTCGCCGCCCGCGATCTCAAGGATCAGCTTGTAGCGCACGGCGTCGGCGAATGTCTCGGGGCTGTCGGCGGTGATCACGAACGAGCCCGGACCACCGACGATCTGATCCATGAACGCCTGCTCGAGGTCGTAAGCTATGGGCCGGCCTGAACAGCTCCGACACAGCACCGCCAGCCCGTTTATCGTGATGTCGGCGGCCAGGACCTGCTCGCGCGCGACATCGATCGGCGGGCCGAACCAGTTATTGGCGCTGTCGGCCGAGAAATCGATCACCCGCCGCCGTCCCTCATAGGCGTTGCTCTCGATCTGATCCTGGCCGAACAGCAGCGCCGCGCCGATGGCGTTGCGCCCATAGGCTCGGCGGGGTTGGGCGACCAGCGCCTCAGCGAAGGCCTCGGCCGAGGTGAGCCCATCGATGACCATCCAGTCGACGACGACGTCCTGCGAGGTCTCATCCGCCCATTCCACATAGGTGATTGCGATGCGCCCCATGCCCGCGTTCTGAATGGCGTCGATGACGCTCGGGTCCGTGATCGCTTGCGCGTATCCCTGCCGCTGGAATGCGATCTCGCCCGCATCGATCGAGCCCGACGCGTCCGCCATCAGCACCAACTCCAGCTCCACCGGTTCAGCCCGGAGCGACCCTGAAAGAGCAACGAGCGCCAGACAAAAGGAACCGACGAGTGACGAGACAAACCGCATGAACGCCTCCGAAGCTTCACGCGAAGCCTAGGCGGCCCGCCCGCTCCTGTCGACGCGGCATGGCTACAGTTTTCCCACCGACTGCCAGATCATGTAGACGCCGGTGAGGATCAGAGCGGTCAGAAACACCTTTAGGAAGACATCCTCCGAGACGTGCTTTCGCAAGCGTCGGCCCAGCGCCATGCCCAGAAACGCCAGCGGGGCGCACGCAGCGCTCAGAAGGGCCAAGTCGGTCGTCATGACCGCCGCAGAACTCAGGCTCAGTCCGAGACTGCTCGAGATCACGATGTAGGTTACGCCCAGCGCCTGTACGAAGACGTCTCGCGGCAAACGCAAGGCTTGGAGATACAGGATGCCCGGTACGATGAAGTTCCCGACCAGACCAAACATGATCCCGCCGCTGAGGGCCGCAGCCGGCGCCATCCACGGCTCGTGACGGCCGGGTTGAGGCAAGTCGGGAGAGGCCAGAGCCAGTACGGAATAGGTGATCAGCACCGTTCCAAGAACCGTCAGCAGCACCGCCTCGGCGACGAACACCACCAACTGACCGCCGAGCATCACCCCGACGGCGGCGGCGAGATAGAACGGCCAGAGCCGTGCGAGGATCTGTCGAAGGGCCGTCCCATCGAGCGCCTGCCACAGGTTCGCCAGAACGGCTGGGATCACGAACACCGCCAACGCATTCGCGACGCCCATCGGGGCTGCGATGATCGCCAGAACGACGACCGGCAAGCCAAGACCGATCACGCCCTTGGCGAACCCTCCGATCAGGAACGCGGCAAGCGCGAGTGCGATGATCTCAGGCGGGTAGGAAAACACGCAGAGCTACGGTCTACAGATAAATCAGCCGGCCACGGCTCATTTCGACGATCCGGTCCATGCGCTGCGCCAGCGTGATGTTATGCGTCGCAATCAGCGCCGCGAGCCCTTCGTTGCGGGCGAAGTCGATCAGCTCCTCGAAGACGATGTCAGAGGTTTCCGGGTCAAGGTTCCCGGTGGGCTCGTCGGCCAACAAAAGCCGTGGGTTGTTCGCCACCGAGCGCGCGATCGCGACGCGTTGCTGCTCGCCTCCGGACATCTCGGACGGGCGGTGCTTGACGCGCTCTGAAAGGCCAAGCTTGCCCAGGAGCTTTTCAGCGTGCGCCTCCGCATCCCGCCGGCGACGTCCCGCGATCAGCTGCGGGATGACCACATTCTCCAGCGCCGAGAACTCCGGCAACAAATGATGAAACTGATAGACAAAGCCGACCTCGCTGCGCCGCATTCCGGTGCGTTGCTTGTCGTCGAGTTTGCTGACGTCCTTGCCGCCGATGCCCACCGCGCCCTTGGTTGGGCGATCGAGCAGGCCGCAAATGTGCAGAAGCGTCGACTTGCCCGCGCCCGACGGTCCGACAAGGGCGACCACTTCGCCCGGGTAGATGTCCAGATCGACGCCGCGCAGGACGTTGAGCCACCCCCCGGCCTGCTCGTATCGACGGGTCACCCCGCGCAGGATCAACGCTGGCTGCAAAGGCGCGCCGGCCGCGACCGCGGCTTGGCTGTAGGCGGCGTCGCTGTAGCTGGCGTCACTCATAGCGCAACGCCTCCACCGGATCGAGCCGCGCCGCGCGCCAGGCTGGATAGAGCGTCGCCAGGAACGACAAGCCCAGCGCGATCGAGACGGTCATGATCACGTCCTCTGTGTGCAGTTTCGCAGGCAATTTGCTGAGGATGTAGACGTTTTCTGGGAACACGTCGCCATTGGCCAGATACGACGCCCAGTCCTGGATCACGTCGATGTTCAGGCAAAAGACCACGCCCAAAACCACGCCGGCCAAGGTTCCGACAAAGCCGATCGACGCGCCGCACATGAAAAACACGCGCATCACCGCGCCTCGGCTCAACCCCATCGTCCGCAGGATCGCGATGTCGGCGCCCTTGTCTTTGACCAGCATGATCAAGCCCGAGATGATGTTCAGCGCCGCCACTAGAATGATGAGCGTCAGGATGAGGAACATCACCGTGCGCTCGGTCTTCAGCGCGCCAAGGAAACTTCGGTTGGCCTGTTGCCAATCGCCGATCAACATCGGCCGTCCGACTGCGGCTTCGATATCCTCGCGATATCCTTCCAGCTCGTTCGGCGTCGCCACCATAACCTCGACCGCGTCGACGGTTCCGGGCTTGTTGAAATACGCCTGCGCCTCGTCGAGCGGCATGAACATGACGGCTTCGTCATACTGCGCCATGCCGACTTTGAAGATGTAGAGGACCTCGTAGTCCTTCTTCCGGGGCGCCACGCCGAACGGCGTCGACGCTCCTCGCGGGCTCAACAACGTGACGCTATCGCCCACGGTCACACCAAGTTTTCGCGCCAGCCGCGAACCGATCGCGATGCCGTCTGTCTGCCCGTAAGCGGTCAGGGAGCCCAGGCTTTCCTCAGGCGTGACCGCAACATTCTCGACGGTGAGAAGATCAGACTGGCTCAGCCCTCGGACGATCACGCCGACGCTGCCGCGAGGACCTGCGGCGAGCGCCTGACCTTCGACCAGAGGGGCTGCGCGGGTGACCCCTGGCACAGCGCGGACGCGCGACGAAACCTCTTCGTAGTCGTCGAAGTCGGGCGCTGCCGGCAGGATGGTCAGATGGCTGTTGGCCCCAACGATCTTGCTGACCAGCTCGGCCCGGAAACCGTTCATGACCGACATCACGATGATCAGCGTCGCAACGCCCAGCGCAATGCCGACGAGCGAGAAACCGGCGATGACTGAAATAAACCCTTCTTTGCGACGGGCGCGCAGATACCGCCCCGCCAGCATACGCTCCAGACGCGAAAACGGTCGCGTCGGCCGCGGCGGCTCGGGCGGGCGCCGATGCACGACGCGGGTCGGCGCCGGTGGGTTTGGCGCTTGTTGTTGCTGCGGGTTCGGATCTCGCAGGCTCGGCTGGGCGCCGCTCGCCGTTGCCGGAGCCGGCGGGGCCTGGTCCTCCTTGAGTTTCCGGCTCTCCATATGGCGCAGCATCGAACGCACAAGCGATGCGTCGCCGGGCGCTTCGAGCTTCGAGCCCGGATCTCCTGGACGTTTTGTCCGACTCGCATCGACCTTGATGCGCGTCGAGGTGCGGCCCGAGGGGAGCGTCACACGCTTGTCCCCGCCATCGCGCTGTGGCGCGTCTGCGGCGTGCGGCTCGGTCAGGCCGCGTTGCAGGTCGTCACGCAGCTTTTCAAGGCGTGCCGACGTGTCGTCAGGTTCTCCGGGATCAAAAGGATCGCCGCCCGGTCTTTGCGGTCGGTTTCCAGATCCAGACCAGTCGTCTCGATTGGACACTCGTTAGCTCCTATCCGCCCCGCTCAGGACGTTCGCACGGTTCCTCAACCGCGCGCCAAACACTTGCTGACCGTTGAGACCCAAGAAACCGACGTCACTTCACGCCCGCATAGGCCTCGACAATCCGCGCCACCGCGTCTTCGGGGCTGACTTCAGCGCTCTCGCCCGTCCGGCGCTTTGTCAACTCGACAACCCCTGTTTTCAAACCTCGCGGCCCCACCGTGACGCGCCACGGCGCGCCGATCAAATCCATCGTGGCGAACTTTGCGCCTGCCCGTTCGTCGCGATCATCGTAAAGCGGATCCCGCCCGGCCTTTCTGAGCGACGCGAATACCGTCTCGCAGACTGCATCGGTGCCGGCGTCTCCCTGTTTGAGATTGACGATCGCCGCTTCGAACGGCGCTAAAGACTCCGGCCAGATAATCCCGTTCTCGTCGTGATTGGCTTCGATCGCCGCCGCAGCCAGCCGCGAGATCCCAACGCCGTAAGACCCCATTTCGACCGGAACTTGTACGCCATCCGGCGTTTTCACGCCCGCGCCCATCGGTTAGGAGTACTTAGTGCCGAAATAGAAGATATGACCAACCTCGATCCCCCGGGCGGTCACGCGACGCTCCTCGGGCACTGCGGCTTGAAAAGCGGCCTCGTCATGGGTCTCGTCAGTCCGTGCGTACGGGCTCGTCCACCGGGTGACGATCTCCTCCAGTTGCGCACGGTCGTCGAAGTCGATCTGCATGTCGCCCAGGGAAAGATCGACGACGTCGCGATCCAGAAAGACCTCAGACTCCCCGGTGTCGGCGAGAATGAGAAACTCGTGACTGTGATCTCCGCCGATCGGACCGGTGTCCGCCTTCATCGGAACCGCCTTTAAACCCATCCGCTCGAACGTCCGGAGATACGCCACAAGCATCTGGTTATAGCAAAAAATCGCGTCCTCGCTGTTCAGCGCGAACGAGTACGCATCCTTCATCAGGAATTCGCGCGCGCGCATGACGCCAAAACGCGGCCGGATCTCATCGCGGAACTTCCATTGGATGTGATAGAGATTGAGCGGCAGCTCCTTGTACGACGTCACGCCCTTGCGGAAGATGTCTGTGATCATCTCCTCGTTGGTCGGACCGTAAAGCATGTCGCGATCGTGCCGATCCCGTATGCGGAGCATTTCCTGCCCGTAGTCGTCATACCGGCCAGACTCGCGCCACAGATCCGCCGGTTGGATCGTCGGCATCAACAACGGCAAAGCGCCCGCGCGTTGTTGTTCTTCGTGGACGATCTGCTC
>ERZ1740059.348-NODE-348-length-25601-cov-8.174039_pt1 | contig 25601 bp, 23 predicted proteins | sample MGYA00581744_ERZ1740059 | MGnify/ENA primary metagenome ERZ1740059 (study PRJEB43018, sample SAMN04849738) | marine metagenome | isolation source: floating plastic debris | place: Pacific Ocean | collected 2008-08-28 | study: EMG produced TPA metagenomics assembly... | reverse complement strand
GCACTGGGTTAACCATGGTGGATTTGAGTAGGGGGGTACGGCGGGGTCGATTATAAAGGGGGCTGGATTGGTCTCTGCGGAAGGTTTAGGGGGCTTTTTTAATGATGGTGTGTAGTTCGGTTACTCTTATCGTTTAAGCCAGTTGAGTCCGAAGGGTAATGTTTTGTTTTCATTGGGGTCACGATCTGTTCTAAAGTCGGCTGGGTTTTGATCATACCGATTGCGGATGGGAATTGCTGGTCCCTGGGTATTGCCAGCAAGGGCGGCGGTTTCTTCTAGCGCTGTTCGTAGACGTTTGCCTGCGTAAATCGACATGTCACGGGGGACATTCACGCGGTCTCGTAGGTAACGTAGGCCGCTATCGCTGCCTTGAGGTGGGGTGCAGATTTCTCCTGTCATTAGATTTGTTAAGGCGCAGCGTAATGCTTGGTCAAACGTATTATCATCCACCGGGTTTACTCGGATAATGTTGTTGCGATGCGTTAGAACCCGATGTAGGGCCTCTACACGAGAGGTTTTTGGTTCTTCGTATCCCACGTCTGGTAGCCCTAACCAGGGTCCTTGATCCACGCGCTGCTGGTTTGTTCTGGCTTGGGGTTCTCCATTCTCCCAGCAGCCACCCATCTGTGGTGGTAAATCATGTACGTGGGTGTGAAAATCACTTTGGGTCCCGCGATAGGTGGGGCGGGTTTCCATTGCGTCAAACCAGGCAGCAAAACCAGGATTCTCTTCTCGCATGGAGTAGCCCTTGTAGTAAAACAAGCTGGCATTCATCCGTTCTACATAGGGGGTAAATACTAGATCTATGACGCTATATTTGTCTAGAAAGTAAGGGCCGGGGGTGGCTGCTAATGCGGCTTCTACCTTGGCTACTACGGCCACAAACTGTTCGCGGTTAAACTGTTCCTGACGGGTAGAGCGCACTGGTTGGCACAGCCAGCTACACCAGGCCCGGAATAATAGCCGTTCTAACTGCCGCAGGGGGATTGCCTTGGGGGTTTGCATCCCTACGACTAGCGGACCAAATGCGCCCTCTAGGGCAATCAAAATATCGTCGCTTTCGGTGATGAGCTGTCCGTCTAGCTCCAGCGCTGGCAGCATGCCTGATGGTACCTTTTTTTTAAACCAGGCTTCTTTTTGCCCATAGCAAAACATGGTTACCTTTTCGATGCGGTACGGGATTTGCTTTTCTTCTAACCACAGCCATACTTTTTGACAGTAGGGACACCAGGCGTGGTTGTCACGAAATAAGGTCACTCGCACATCGGCTTCGGTTTTGCCAAACAGTCGCAGCCGCGCCTGGGCATTGGTAGGGCCGTTAACCCGATCGGTTTGGACGGTGTCAAGGGCTTCTAACTCAGGCCAGGCCAGGGGAGTGGCGGTGGGGGCGGTGGTCATGGTTTAAACAGACGGGCAATTGGGCTTACTACCAGCTTAAACGTAATTTCCATCGAAAAAGCCCATCGAAAAGGATATTATGGTGCCCAAACTATAATTTGGTTGCTCCAGAACAACTGGAAAGGCTGGGTACATAGCTTTATCATCTAAAGCCCCCAAAGGGGTATGTGTGGTCTGAACTATGTGGGCCAAGCCACAACACAACAAAAGTGATATGCAAGTTATCCCTGTGCAGGACGAATAAGCACCCATGGAAAGGCTATTCATTTACGGATCACTCCAACCAGGTGGCCCAAACGAACATGTCCTAACTGCTATCGGAGGGGAATGGGAGCCTGCTGCTATTAAAGGCAAACTGGTCGAAGCAGGCTGGGGTGCAAGTATGGGGTACCCTGGCTTGGTGATTGGCGAGCATGAAGAAGATGACGTTCATGGGTACGTCTTTACATCCTCAAACTTGAGCACCCAGTGGGACCACCTAGATGAGTTTGAAGGCAAAGAATATGCGCGCATAGTCTCGGGTGTAACCCTTCTGAGTGGGCAACAAGTTGACGCCCATGTCTACGTGCTTCGACCCAGCTAATGTGCAATCGATGACTACATCTGTCGATTGCTATGGAATTGGCAAGCGAGCTAAAACAGAGCAAGCTGGTGGTACCTGTGCCATCGTAAGCACCTGAATGCAGGCAGTTTTCTAAGGAGTGATGATGGATAAACGTTTTTGGCTTCAGAAGTGGGAAAAGAATAATATTGCTTTCCATCGAAGTGACGCAAACCCTTCACTGGTGAACCATTTTGACCAGCTTGCGTTAGCTAAAGGCAGTCGTATATTTGTGCCATTATGCGGTAAAACGCTTGATATTGCTTGGCTGCTTGCTCAGGGCTATCGGGTTGTTGGGGCTGAGTTGGCGGAGATGGCCATTGATCAGTTATTTGTGGAGCTTGGGGTGGAACCTACCGTATTAGACTTGGGGGACGTCAAACACTACAGCGCCACCGGTATAGACATATTTGTGGGGAATATCTTCGATGTGTCTAGCAAAATGCTTGGTGCTGTTGATGCCGTTTATGACAGGGCCGCTTTGGTTGCCTTACCGAAAGCAATGCGAAATCGCTATACGGCTCACCTAATGGAGGTTACGGATAAAGCACCCCAGCTGTTAGTGACCTATGAGTATGATCAAAGCGTGATGGATGGTCCGCCTTTTTCTATTAGCGATGAGGAGGTCAATCAACACTACAGACATAGCTATGGTTTAAATCTCTTGGTCAGTGCAGATGTACCGGGTGGGTTAAAGGGCAAATGTGCGGCAAAAGAGACTGTTTGGCGGCTACAAACTGGTTGATTGTTGGGTAGCGCATCGGTGCTATGGAGATGATTGGCCGTGAATGGATGGGGTTTGCGATCGCAAGTTTTCAGAAATGACCTCTAAAAGGATGTAGCCTTTGTCAATAATATGCCCTCAGACATAATTCTCATTGGCCCTCAGACTGTCGGCAAGTCAACTGTTGGAGAGTTGCTAGCCGAGAGATTAGGCCTGCCGCAATACTCAATGGATGAGCAACGATGGGCCTACTATAAAGAGATTGGCTATGATGAAACGCTGGCAAAAAAGAAGCGTGAAACGGAAGGGGTTTGGGGCATCATTCGATACTGGAAACCGTTTGAAGCCCATGCCGTAGAACGGTTACTATCGGACCAGACCAACTGTGTGATTGATTTTGGCGCTGGCCACTCTGTCTATGACGATCCTCTACTGTTTCAACGAGTGCAGCGAGCGTTAGCGCCCTATCCCAATGTTGTTCTTTTGCTACCATCACCAGACCTAGAAGAGTCAATCCGCATCCTAAATAAGCGTAATCAGAACTTGCCGGATGATATTCGCAGTACCAACGAACATTTTTTAAGGCATCCTTCAAACTCTTCGCTGGCAAAGTTTACGGTCTATACCAAAGATAAAACGCCGCAAGAAACCTGTAGTGAGATTTTGGCTGGTGCTGCTCTTTGAGATGCGGTTATTTGCAAAATGCTGACCCATGGCGTTTGTAGGCCATCAGTGACTCACCTAAATCAGCAACAGCATCATTTCTATCGGGGCTGCTAATGCTGAACCGCCCTGTTGACGTTTTAGCCGAACAGTGCGTAAGCGGTGAGTAAGCAGTAATAACATCCTAAAGTACGTCTACTACTGTTGCCTGCTGAGGATCGTAAGCAGTCTTCTGGGCGATGCGTTTAATCAGTTTCGTCAATTAAACAGGCCAGAAAAAATTAGCTTAAATAAGCTAGACGCGCTATTATCTTAATAATCGGTAATAAGCGTTATTCTCCAAAAGTCTAGTTTAATCTAAGAATTTATCACTACTGTTTGAGTTTGGTCCTTGAAAACTGTCTGCGTTTGACAAAAGTTCTATCTTTAGAGCGTTCTTGACATTGTTCCAGGCGTCGTGTGTTCTCTCGTCGCAGAGAGCCCTGGCATCGCTTGCGACTCAGCTAATTTTTACGAGTGCTTACGTGGCTGTTTCCTAGACTACGCCGCTGCTGATTGAAGGGATACACTGCTTTGTTGGATATGCCATGTAGCAATGTCTTGCAGGCGAACCTATCTCGAAGATTAGCAACGCCTAGAGTGGTTAGGTGGCAGCAAAAAAATGAGCCTACCCGCTAAGCGGTCTCTAAAGCGCATCAAGACAATGTATCCACAGTTAATGAAATAACTGTTGGATAATTAATCCCCCAGGGCATCTGTTTGATTACTTAGGTTTGTCTACCAGTAGGTTTAGCCTGCGTCTTTTTAATGGATATTTCCCTTTTTCGTTCGATTGCGGGTCAGTATGACACCCTGCGGTTTACTCGCTCGGTTGACATGATGAATGTTATCAGCCAGCAAATTGAAGATCAGGTGCTGCAGCATAGGTTAGCGGTTGATTTTTATGCAGGTTTTCAGCGCTTTTCGAACTTTCCTGAGCAGCTTCGTCGCTACAGCCGATTGGGGGCTATTTGTCGGCGTGTTTACGTGTTTGGTATTCCTGACTGTGAACCCCCCTCCATTCAAGGGGTGGAGTTTATTGAGCTAAGTCCCACGTCGGCCCTGGCCCAAGAATGGTTTTTATTTGTTGATACTCCTGAGTTTTGGGCGACGTTGGTGGCTAAAGAAGCGGAGGATCAGGCGGCGTTGAGTGGGCGTAACTACGACGGTCTCTGGTCCTACGATGAGGCGGTGATTGATCGAATTTCCCTGCTGATGTCCCAGGTGATGGAGACAATGTACCGGCCAGTTAAGGAACGGCACTACAGTCAGCAATATATGCACATTGCGGAAATCAACAGTCGAATGCTCGGTCTGATTGAGCAGACTGAAAAGGTAAGCCAGCGACGTTGGCAACAGCTTCGCACCCTGCATGGCATTTCAGATATCTCTTCGAGTAGTCCGTCTAAGCTGTTACAGAGTGCCGCTGTTATTTTGCAATCGGTGTTTGGCGCAAGCGGTGTGGCGGTTTCGTTTAAGCTTGACAATGACTATTACACTGTCCCAGTGCTAACGGGAGAGGCTAACGGAAAAGGTCGGAAGATTCCACTGGGCAATGGTATTAGCGGACAGGTCATGTGTCAGGGACGTTTGGTTCAGATTCGAGATACAAACCAGCGTAGTGAGGTCGATGTGCTGATGCCTACGGCAAAGTCATTGATTGCTGCACCCATTGTCTGCCGTAAAATTTCTGGTGCAATTATGGTGGGAGCATCTGAGTCTCACCAGTGGGACGATGAGGATGCCAAAACGCTGCTTGCGATCGCAAAGGTTATTGCCGTTCAGTTTGAGCAGATCCTGGCTAAGAGCAATAGCTTTAATGGCAGGAAAAAAACTGAAAGTATGGTCGGTGAGGCGCTTTAACCCACTACAGGGTGAGCTTATCCGTGAACGGGTTGACTATGTTTCAGGCAGACTGATCTGACGCTCAGCAAACACTTGTTTCACCACGCTGATGCCATTAAGCGCGGCTGGGAAGCCTGCATAAACAGCCATTTGCATAACAACTTCCACAATTTCTTGGGCGGTGCAGCCCACATTCAAGGCGGCATGGATGTGTACCTTTAGCTGGGGCTGGGCATTGCCCAATGAGGTCAGAGAGGCGATAGTGGCGATTTCCCTGGACTTTAGATCTAACCCTGGACGAGTATAAATATCGCCAAAGGGAAATTCGATGATGTAGCGAGCTAGGTCGGGAGCGATGGCTTGCAAGCTATCGATAACGCGTTCGCCTGCTTCTCCATCAATGGTTTGCAGCATCTGCCAGCCTTGCTGGTAACGCTCGGAGCGATCAACAGTAGTCATGGTGGCCTCTGGGATTAGGATTGTGTAACTGTCTTAGATAACGTTTGCTCAATCTCCTTGTAATGTTGGATTTTCCAATCAATTACGTCGAGATTTTGCTGTAATTCTTGCAATTGCTCAACAACAGTTTTTCGATGGGTTTCCAATAAGGTCCGCCGCTCGTGAACCGCGTCCGGTTGCTGTCGCAAGAGCGTTGCATACTGCTGAATTTGGCGGATGGGCATGCCGGGCATGCGTAGTTTGGTCAGAAACTGAATCCAACGGATATCCTGCGCTGAGTAACGTCGGTGGCCATTGCTAGCCCGATGAATCGGTGCAATTAGCTCACAGCGTTCGTAGTAGCGCAGGGTGTGGACGCTCAGCCCGGTGGTTTGAGCAACCTGTTGAATCGTTAGTTCCGGTTCCATACCCATAGGTTAGAAGTTAGAGCCCACTCTAAGTCAAGGGTGAGCGGTGGGTGAATGAGCACTGCCCATGGGTGATCTATTAACTCGGTTCGAGACGAATAAGACGTCCGTTGGGTTCATCTGTCAGGACGTAAATCAGCCCGTCTGGCCCCTGACGAATATCCCGAACCCGTTGGCCGATGGGTATAGGGGTTTGATTGATGACGGCACCTGAGTCATCTAATTCAATGTGTCGTATATCTCGCGAGACCAGACCGCCAGCAAATAGGTCACCCTGCCACTGGGGGAAGCGATCGCCCTGGTATATCAGCAGTCCTGACGGTGCGATCGCAGGGGTCCACACCACGAGCGGATCGATCATCCCCGGTTGCGATCGCAACGATGAAATCTCTCCCCCCGTATATTCACGACTGTGGGTGACCACGGGCCAACCGTAGTTTTCCCCTGGGGCAACCCGATTCAGCTCATCGCCGCCCCGCGACCCATGCTCCGTGGCCCAAACCTCACCGGTCACCGGGTCCACCATCAGTCCCTGAATGTTGCGATGGCCGTAGCTCCACAACGCAGGGGCAGCCCCTGGAGTATCCACAAAGGGATTGTCAGGCGGCACCGAGCCATCGTCATTTAGCCGGATGACTTTACCCAAATGGCTATCCAGCTTTTGAGCCTGATGCCGAATTAACTCGCCCTCTAACTGCAGCGGCGGATTCCCACCATCGCCAATGGAGATTAGCATCGTACTATCGGGCAGCCAGGTAATGCGAGAGCCAAAATGTTGCCCCCCCTGTTTTGTTCTATTGACGTCAAAAATCACCGTCCAGTCAGAGAGAGCGCTACCGTCAAACCGGGCTCGGGCAATGCGGGTCTGATTCGCTCCAGAGGAACCGTGGGCATAGGTAAAATAAACCCACTGATTTTCAGAAAACTGAGGATGAACAGACACATCTAGTAATCCGCCTTGGCCAGTGGCCAGCACCGCAGGTACGCCAGATACCGGTGTAGGCTCAAGCGTACCCCCACGAATCAGTCGCACTCGTCCGGGACGTTCGGTAACTAGCAACGTGCCATCGGGTAGCCAGTCCATTCCCCAGGGATGCTCTAGGGACTCTGTCAAAATAGTTTGTTCTGGAGGGCCTGCCTGGACACCTGCCTGGCTCGATGACCCTGAGCTATGGTCAGGGGCCGTGACGGGGGGATTATCTGCCAGCTGTTCTGAGTTAGACGCGGCACAGCCCATGACCATGGTCCCAGCGAGCATGGCTCCAATGATTGAGCTGAGTCTATATCGGAGCATGGTTATCTCTCCTGTTAGCGGCTACCTTCAAGATAGACAAACATCAGCCACTTGTGGGTTTACTAGTGGTCAAAAAGCGCCATATTTATCTCTCATCGACATGTCCTACTGTTATTAACGGTTGTGGTAAATTGTCGGTCCATTAATATTGTTGCTCTTGAGTTCAATGTTGTTTGGCTTTTTTATTGCTCCCATGGCGGCACAGGTTGAAACCGTTCAAGTAAAAAATCGATCATGGCATGAACTTTGGGGGCAATGATCCGCCGACTTGGGTAAAGCAGCCAGATGGAGGCTGCTGTCACTAGCGGGAAGTCTGGCAGTACCTCGACCAGCAGACCCGACTTCAAGCTTTCGCTGGCATTCCAGACTGACTTGATGCCAATGCCCAACCCCTGCTCTAGCATTTTGCGCAACGCCTCACCATCGTTGACCACAAACGAGCGCGGAACGCTGACCGTTTGTCCGTTTTCAAACGTCCACTTAGTGGCTTCAGCCAGGCTGACACACTGATGCTCTAGCAAATCGTCAGGCACAGACGGCGCACCATGCTGTGCGAGATAGGTGGGCGAGGCCACGAGAAGCCGATGGTCAGGGGCTAACTTGCGCAAAATTAGACTGCTATCGGTCAACGGGGCATTGCGAATAATTAGGTCATAGGCTCCTTCAACAACATCCAGGACAGTATCCGACAGGCGTAAATCAAGACTGACACGCGGATAGCGGGTGTGAAAGTCGGCCAGAACCGGAATGATATACATGCGTCCAAAGGAACCGGGCATGGTGATGCGCAGTAACCCCTCAGCTTCTGCCCCCTGTCCTTGAACGGCACTGAGACCGGTTTCAAGTGTTTCTATTATCTGTTGTGCGTAGGGTAAAAATGCCTCGCCATCGGTGGTCAAGGAGACGGCTCGGGTTGTTCTGTTGAATAGACGAAAGCCAACGGTTTCTTCAAGTTTGACGAGACGGGCGCTGGCACTGGCGGGGGAAAGGGAGAGATCCTGCGCCGCTGCCGAGACACCACCGAGCGCTGCAATTCTCAGAAATAAACGGAGCGATAGAATATCCATTTATCAAAAATATCCGAATTATCATTTCGCTTCAAGCCTATTTATCTTTTCTATTCAAATAATTAATATGCAGTTAATGGTTCCACGACTCGTAAGGAGACGGAATGATGAAAGCCATTGGTTATAGGGTGGCAGGGCCTATCTCAGCTGAAAACGCCCTCACCGAATTTGAAACGGATAGGTTGCAACCGGGACCCAACGATTTATTGGTGGATGTCCGGGGAGTTTCGGTAAATCCGGTTGATGTCAAACTGCGAGCCAGCGCTCAACCCGACGACGGGCCTCGCATTCTTGGTTTTGATGCGGCTGGGGTTGTGAAAGCAGTGGGCTCAGCCGTAACGCGGTTTCAGCCCGGTGACGAAGTGTTTTATGCAGGCGACATCACCCGACCCGGTACCAATACCCAGTTTCACTTGGTTGATGAACGGATTGTTGGGCGCAAACCAGTGTCACTCAATTTTGTAGAAGCCGCCGGAATGCCCCTGACCAGCATTACAGCCTGGGAAATTCTATTCGATAGCTTTGGACTAAAAGAAGGTGAAGGAACGGGTGAATCACTGCTGGTGATTGGAGGTGCCGGCGGCGTTGGTTCGATTCTTATTCAACTCGCTAAGAAACTGACGGGGCTAACCGTTATTGCTACAGCATCGCGGGATGATACCCGTGCTTGGGTTGAAAAGATGGGGGCTGATCATGTGGTCAATCACCGTAATCCACTGGACGAAGAGATGAAGGCTTTGGGGATTGCACCCCGATATGTGGCTGCACTCACCCACACTGACAAGCATTTTGCATCCATCAGGGAACTGATCAAACCACGGGGGCATATTGCTCTGATTGACGATCCTGACACTCTGGACGTGATTTCTCTGAAGAGCAAGGCGATTTCGTTGAGCTGGGAATTTATGTTTACCCGGTCGATGTTCCAAACAGATGACATGGATGCGCAGCATAAGCTGCTGAACCGAGTCTCAGAGCTATTAGACAATGGCACGCTAATCTCGACCGTCAACAATCGTGGCGGGGTGCTCAATGTGGAAAATCTACGTGCAGCCCACGAGTTTCAAGAAAGCGGGACAGCGATCGGTAAGACCGTTTTGGAGGGTTTCGCGATGGCGTGACGTTAAGCATTGGGAGAGACTGCGTTAGACGCAGCGTGTAAATAGCTTATGCAAGCCAAGGAGATCGAAAAAATGTCTAAGTTGACTATTGTTGCCCACATTCATGCCAAAGCAGACAAAGTTGATTTCATCAAGGATGAATTGGTGAAATTGATTCCGATTACGCGGGCCGAGGCAGGCTGTATTCAGTACGACCTCCATCAAGATAATGAGGATCCAGCGCACTTCTTGTTCTATGAAAATTGGGAGTCTCGTGAACTTTGGCAGACCCATATGAATGCGCCCCATCTGACAGGCTACATGGAGATCACTGATGGAGCGATTGAAAAATTCACGCTGAATGAGATGAGTTCTATTGGTTAAGCCCTAAACAAACCAAACAAGCTAAAAACCTAAACAACAAATAGGAGAAATTAAATGAACTACGACAATTTCACCACTTTCAACGTTAACGTTGACAATGCCATTGCTTGGGTCACATTTGATTATCCGCCTGTTAATATCCAGGGTCTGCCGATGCTGGCTGACTTGAATATGCTGGCCCAAAAGCTGGAAACGGATCGCAACATCAAGGTGGTTGTGTTCCAATCTGCCAATCCCGAGATTTTTGTGGCCCATGCCGATACAAATTTTCTTAAGGATATGTCTGCAACGGCAGTCTCCCGCGACGAGGTCAAACTGCTCGATTTGCAGGTGGTCCTAGAGCGCATCAGTAAGCTACCCCAGGCCACCATTGCCAAGATTGAAGGCTTTGCCCGCGGCGGCGGTCACGAATTTGCCCTGGCCTGTGATATGCGCTTTGCGGCCCGTGGTAAGGCAAAATTCATGCAGATGGAAGTGGGTATGGGCATTCTCCCCTGTGGGGGTGGCGCATCGCGGATGGCGCGTCAGACCGGTCTGGGGCGAGCGCTAGAAATCATCCTGGGTGCCCAAGATTTTGATGCCGACCAGGCTGAGGCCTATGGCACCATTAACAAAGCCCTCGACCCGGAAGCGATTGGCCCACATGTCGAGGCGCTGGCCAATCGCATCGCCCTCTGGCCCGTTGAGTCGATCAATGCGTGTAAACAGACCGTCTACGCCTCCATTGACAAACCCATTGACGATGCCCTAAAAGAAGAAGCCTACTGGCTCTACCAGGCAACCAGTCAAACCGCCGCATTAAAGCGCTTTACCTGGGCTGATGAGAACGGTGCCCAGTTTGATATGAACAACCAACGCAGTTGGCAAGACATGGTCGTTAGTGTTCAGGAGATTAACGAATGAAAACCATAGAAGTTACGGGGTTTCAGTCCATTAACCGAGGCTATAATTCCGTATTCCGTCCGAATCGGTTAAGCCTCGGTCTGGTGGTCCCAATCGAGTCCTATCCTAGGGGACCGGTACCCACCCTGGAACACCACATTGAACGGGTGCAGCTGGCCGAAAAGCTTGGTTTTTCCGCCGTCTGGTTACGGGATGTGCCATTCAACGTGCCCTCCTTTGGAGATGCGGGTCAAACCTACGATCCCTTTGTTTATCTGGGACTGTTGGCGGGCCAAACTAAACAGATCGCCCTCGGTGTTGCCAGTATCATTCTGCCGATGCGACATCCCGCCCATGTGGCCAAGGCTGCAGCAACTGCTGATGTGCTTTCCGGTGGGCGGCTGATTCTGGGGGTGGCTTCGGGGGATCGGCCCGAGGAGTATCCGGCGCTTAACCTGCCCTTTGCGGAGCGCGGAGCTGCGTTTCGCGAGAGTTTTGATTACATCAGACACATGGGTGAGAATTCACCTGCGTTTGACAATGGATTTGGTAGCCCCAAGGGTGGCCTCGACATGCTGCCCAAACCCACATCGGGCAAGCTACCGCTGCTGATTACAGGCGGCAGTCAGCAAGACCCTGAATGGATCGCGCGAAACGGGGACGGCTGGATGACCTATCCCAGAAATACCGGCGTGCAAGCGCGCATTATTAGTGATTGGCGGGCACGGGTTGAGGCTGTAAGCGATGCTGATAAGCCGATGATGCAGCCGCTCTATGTGGATCTAACGGAAGACCCTGATACTTCGCCGCAGCCCATCCACCTGGGATTTCGGCTGGGGGTGAACCATCTGCGGACCTATTTGCGATCGCTAGAACAAATCGGTATGAACCATGTGGCCCTAAACCTGCGCTTTAACCAGGCGGATATTGAAACCACCCTAAAACGTTTGGCCGATGACGTCCTGCCAGATTTTGACCCATAGACGGGAACGTCTCTTCCTTAATTTTTCGCTGTACAGACGTTCCATGGAACGTCTCTATCCCTGAGGACGCTAAAACCATGGCAAAAACAATTCTGATTACCGGGTCTACCGATGGCATCGGGTTGGAAACAGCCAAGATGCTGGTCTCAAAAGGGCACACGGTGCTGTTGCATGGGCGCAATCTAACAAAACTGGAGAAAGCTGAGAAATCCCTCGCTGCGCTGCCGGGGCGCGTAGAAAGCTATGGGGCTGATTTGTCGCGCATGGCCAATGTGGAGTCCCTGGCCAAGGCTGTGGCTAAAAACCACGCGACGCTGGATGTGCTGATCAACAATGCAGGTGTCTTCAAAACGGCGGATACGGTCACGCCGGACGGTCTGGATGTGCGCTTTGCTGTAAATGCGATCGCACCTTACCTCCTCACCCAACGTCTTTTACCCTTGCTGGGCACTTCCGGACGGGTGGTTAATCTCTCTTCCGCCGCCCAGTCCTCCGTCAATCCGCAGGCGCTAACCGGTCAAGTCAGCCTGTCGTCCGACGGTGCAGCCTATGCCCAAAGCAAGCTGGCGTTGACCATGTGGTCCCGCAGCCTCGCCCTCGCCCTCAAGGATAATGGCCCGGCTGTTATCGCCGTTAATCCTGGGTCAATGCTGGGTAGCAAAATGGTGAAAGAGGCCTTTGGCGTTGCTGGCGGCGATATTCGTATCGGTGCCGAAATTCTGACCCGTGCTGCTCTGACAGATGAATTTGCAGCGGCTTCCGGCCAGTATTTCGACAACGATTCCGGTCAGTTTGCCTCCCCCCACCCCGATGCACTTGATCCACAGAAATCCCAAAAAGTTGTCCAGGTTATCGAGACGATTTTGACTGAAATTAATCCAATCTAACAAAGACTTGGTATTGAGCATTTACAGCCATTGCCATACCCTGAGCAGGATGGCAATGGCTGCAGTAGTGCTAGCTGGAAACGGAGTTGTTTAATGATGTAAAGCGGCAGTGGGCGTTACGTTACATCTCACGATCCTTTCCAATTCTTCTGTTGGCGTATGGTCTTAGTAATAGCTTTCCAGCGAGCCTTGGTGTTGTGCTGAGCTTGTTGATCCTGTCGACGCTGCAAATAGGCCTGTTCTTTTTGCAGCTTTTGATAACTACCCAGGCGTTTTGCCGATAGTTCCCCTGTCGCCAAGGCCGTTTGGATGGCACAGCCCGGTTCCGACTGATGTTGGCAGTCGCGAAACCGACACTGTTGGGCCAGGGTTTCGATATCGGTAAAGGTTTCATCTACGCTATCATCTGCTAGCCAAAGCTGCAGCTCGCGCATACCCGGAGTATCAATTAGCAGAGCCCCGGTTGGCAAGCACAGCATGGTGCGAGATGTGGTGGTGTGACGACCTTTACTATCATCGGCCCGTACCGTTTGGGTGGTTTGTATTTCATGACCCATCAGTTGATTTGTCAGGGTGGACTTGCCCACACCTGAAGAACCCAGCAAAGCAACGGTCTGCCCTGGTTTGAGATAGGGGGCTAATGCCTCCAGATTATGTTGTTCCAGGGCGCTGAGCATAATAATCGGCACGCCAAACGCAATGTCTTCTACATCCATACGTTTCTGGTCTAGATCTTCACAGATATCGGCCTTGTTTAACACAATTACCGGATTGGCTCTGCTCTCCCAAGCCATGACTAAATAGCGCTCAATCCGGCGCAGGTTAAAGTCTTGGTCTAGACCACTAACGAGAAAGAGCGTATCGACATTGGCTGCAACAATTTGAACGGCTGTACGAGTGCCAGCCATCTGACGAGAGAACTGGCTTTTACGGGGCAGCACTGCCTCAATTAGCGCCTGCTCTGTTTTGGGTTGAGTCTGAAGAACAACCCAATCGCCTACGGCTGGAAAATCTGAGGAGTTTTGAGTCCGATGTCTAAATTTGCCAGTCAGCATTGCGGTCAGCTCACCTTGCTCAGTGTAAAGGTGATACTGACTGCGATGAACCACAGCAACCCGTCCGACACGATACCCTTGAACCGCGTAGGGGGCAAAGCTGTGGGCGAACGTATCGCTCCAGCCTAAATTGGCTAATTCCATTGTTGAAAATCCTCTAGGTCAGCTGAATCTAAGACCTGTTGGGCCATTGCCCATAGGCCATCACCGTAGAGGAATGGTGCGAAGAAATGCTATCAGGGATGACCCTAGCAGTTTCAAAAATGCATTCCCTACGGGTGGGACGATGGAGTGACAAAGATTACCGACTCAGACATAGGGTTCAGCTCCTAACGTGTGGAGAGATTGCCTGTTATTATAGCGGGCATTCTCAGCTGGGGTCGAGAACACGTAACGTTATTCTATGGAAATACTACATAAATTGTCTTTGATGGTGATTTTAATGTATGGGGCAACCGTTGTGTAGAACTGGGGAGTGGCCTCCGGTCAACTGGCTTGATCCTGATGCTCCAGACAAAGTTTGAATAACGGTTAGCCGAGTAACTTAAACTCTCATCACAAAAGCTGGAATCTGGTCAGCCATTGCTTTAGGCTAAGTCATAGTCGTCCGTGACTATGATTATCTGGGATGCTCCCTCTACCATGACCGAACTCTATGATGCGTTTATTTCCTATGGTCGTGCCGATAGTAAAGCCTTTGCCGCCCAGCTGTGCCAGCATTTAACCAATCAAGGCTATCGGATCTGGTTTGACTTTAATGATATTCCCCTCGGGGTTGACTTTCAAAATCAGATCAATGACGGTATTGAGAAGGCCCATAATTTTCTTTATGTTATTGCCCCCCATTCAGTAAACTCGGTCTACTGCGCCAAAGAAGTAGAGTTGGCGCTAATGCGAGGTAAGCGCATTATTCCTCTGTTGCATGTAGAACACATCCATCGAGAGACTTGGCAACAGCGCTACCCTACCGGCACCGATGCCCAATGGGCCGATTACCAGGCCCAGGGGCTGCATTCCAGTTTTACCAACATGCACCCAGAGATTAGCAAGATCAACTGGGTCTACATGCGTGAAGGCCAAGATAACCTGGGCGCCTCTGTCGCTGGCTTAATCGATATCTTTGAGCGCCATCGGGACCATGTCCATAGCCATACCCGATTATTGGTCAAGGCACTGGAATGGGAGCAGCAGCACAGACGCTCGCGCCATCTGTTAGTGGCAGAAGAACGGCAGCAGGCAGAAGACTGGCTTTTAACCCGGTTTAATCATGAACAACCGCCCTGTCGCCCTACGGATTTGCACTGTGAGTTCATCACAGAGAGCCTAAAGAATGCCCGTAACCTGATGACTCAGGTGTTTCTGACCCATGCTGATGAAGATAAAGACAGTGTCCAACAGGTGCGTCGGAGTCTGATGCGAGCTGGGCTGACGGTCTGGGCCAGTACATCGGATATTCAGACCGGGGCTGATTTTCAAATGGCCATTAACCAGGGGATTGAAGAAGCGGATAATCTGGTCTATCTTCTGTCTCCTGACTCACTCCAGTCCAGCTATTGTCACCAGGAACTGGATTACGCCCTGTTGTTAAACAAACGGGTGATTCCTGTTTTGGTGAAACCTATTGATGGCATTCCCATACCCGATGCGCTCAAAACGTTACAGTACATTGACCTAACAGATAACCTAGGGGCTGAAGACTACCAAAAAGATGAAAGCGATCTGCTGCGAATTCTACGACAGGACGCTGACTATTATGACAACCATAAGCAGCTGCTAGTAAAGGCGCTGAAGTGGAAACAACAGGAGGGTAATGCCAGTATCCTCCTACGGGGCTATAACCTGCACCACGGAGAAAAATGGCTGCAGTTAGCCAAGCAGCGCTCCCAGCATTGTCCCACCTCCTTACACGAGGAATTTATCGAAGCAAGCTTACGACAGCCCCCTGCCACATCGTTGGACGTGTTTGTGTCCTATTCTCGGGCCGATGCTGATTTTGCCCGCAAGTTAAACGATACCTTGCAAATTCAGGGTAAGACCACCTGGTTTGATCAAGAAAGCATTGCTGCCGGAACATCGGACTTTCAGCAAGAGATTTATCGGGGAATTGAAGTATCGGATAATTTTCTGTTTATTCTCTCCCCTAATGCCGTTCAATCGCCCTACTGTAAAGATGAAGTGGAGTATGCGGTCAAGCTGAATCGTCGAATTGTGACGGTGTTGTATCGACCTGTTGCCACCGCTGATTTGCATCCAGAATTAGCCAAGGTGCAATGGCTTGACTTTAGTCAACACAACGAAGAATTTAACCATCAGTTTAATCGCTTGATCCGCACCCTAGAGACCGATCGAGAGCATGTCCATAGCCATACTAAATGGTCTCAACGGGCTTTGGAATGGGACCAGAAAGGGCAGGAAGAGGATTTGTTATTGCGGGGTAATGAATTGGCCATTGCCCAAGACTGGCTCAAGCGAACCCATGATCAACAGAAACGTCCCAACGCCACAGACTTGCAAACAGCCCTAATTGAGTTTAGTCAGGCCAGTGTGGATGCCGCTATTCAGCGAGAGATTCGACAGTCTAAGCGATTGAAGCGGTTGTTGGTAGGTGTTAGTACGGCACTGGTTGTGGCTGTGGGGGCCAGCATTGTTGCCTTTCAACAATCTCAGCGGGCGGTTAAAAGTCAAATTGATGCCTTAACTCAAGCTTCCCAAGCCTCGTTTACCTTAAATCGCAATTCATTTGAGGCGCTTGTGCAGGCCCTGGAAGCTGGAACACTCCTGAAGAAAACAAGGTGGGCTAAAAACGATCCTGTGCTTCGAACAAAAGTTATGGAGGCCTTAACCCAAGCAAACTACTGGGTTAAAGAACGTAATCGTTTAGAGGGGCATACGGACTATGTTCAAGCCGTCAGTGTTAGCCCTGATGGCAGCATCATCGCAACGGCTAGTTTTGACCAAACCGTAAGGCTCTGGAAAGAGGATGGTAGCCTGTTGCGAACGCTTACTGGCCATGAAGACATTGTCAATGATGTCAGCATTAGCCCTAACGTTAACATCATTGCTACGGCTAGCCACGATTATACAGTTAAGCTATGGACGATGGATGGACAGGAGATTATCACCCTAGACAGCCATGAAGACTTAGTCAATGGGGTGAGTTTTAGCCCTGATGGCAACATCATAGCCACCGCCAGTGACGATCAGACAGTTAAATTGTGGACCCCAACCGGTGAGGAGCTGGTAACTCTAACCGGCCATGGGGACTGGATTAACCAGGTGAGTTTTAGCCCTGATGGTCAAACTTTGGCCACCGCCAGTGGTGACACAACAGTCAAACTGTGGACAGTTGAGGGGCAATTGTTACATACCTTTGAAGGGCATCAAGACGGTGTTTTGGATGTCAGCTTTAGCCCTGATGGTCAAACCTTGGCAACAACTAGTAAGGACCATACCGTTACCCTTTGGAATGTCCCCCAACGGGTTCGTCAGCTAACCCTTAAGGAACACCAAGATCCAGTTAGTAGCGTCGATTTTAGCCCCGATGGTAAAACCATTGCCACGAGCAGTCGGGATGAAACCATTAAGCTCTGGACCGATGACGGGCAGTTGGTAACCACATTGCAGGGGCACCATGGGCCAGTAACGAGTGTGGTGTTTAGTCCTGATGGGCGTACGCTGGTATCTGCCAGTGATGACAAAACAGTTAAACGTTGGCAGCTAGATTCTCCAAAGCTCATCCAGATTGAGCAGGGCCATGATGATTCTGTTTATAGTGTCGATTTTAGTCCCGACGGTCAGATGATTGCGACCACCAGCGAAGATGGTAGTGCTAAACTCTGGACGGCTGACGGTCAGCTTATTCAAACATTGACTGGACACTTAGATGCTGTGACAAGCGTGCACTTTAGTCCAGATAGTCAGACGATTGCCACCGCTAGTAGAGATGAGACCGTCAAACTTTGGGGACAAGATGGACAAGAAAAAAATAGCTTCTCTGGTCACCAAGATAATATTGTCAGCGTCCGCTTTAGCCCTAATGGTGAGCTAATTGGCACCGCTAGCTTTGACCAAACGGCAAAACTTTGGCAGCGAGATGGCACATTGATGCATACATTAGAGGGCCACGATGATCTGCTCTATGGTGTTGGTTTTAGCCCTGATGGTCAGATGATTGCAACCACCAGTGCCGACAACACCATAAAGCTTTGGACAATGGATGGCGATGAGCTACAGACATTAAGTGGTCATGCCGGAACAGTTTATCAGGCGCACTTTGGCCCCGATGGTGAGGTACTGGCTTCGGTGAGTGAAGACAATACGGGCAAGCTCTGGACTGTAGACGGTAAAGAAATTCTCTCGTTTGATTCCCATTCAGCCGGGGTTTGGGCCGTCGATGTTAGTCCGTCGGGTCAGATGATTGCCACTGGAAGTGATGACAACACGGTAAAGGTGTGGCGTCGAGACGGGACTTTAATCACGACCCTAATTGGGCACCAAGGGCCTATTAATGGTGTTAGTTTTAGCCCCGATGGTAATGCGCTAATTTCTGTTGACACAGATGGGCGAATACTGATCTGGGATATTCAAGATTTGACACTGGAGGGGCTACTTGAGTATGGCTGTGGTTGGGTTAAAAACTATTTGAACACCAATACAAATGCATCTAGCGATGTTTGTGATCGGACCAGTCAGAATTATCTCATTACAGCGGACCATGTTCCGTGAGTTGCCTAGGCATAACTTGTTCTGAGAGAAACTAACGAGTTGTGTCATCAACAGTGTTAGAAAACAGTATTAAGCAAACGTTCGTTCATCACCTATTAGAGGTTGCATTATGACTAAGAGAGGAACCGGTTGGGTACCAGACTTCCCTGACGTAAAGGATTACACCCTGAGCGGTCAGCGAGTTCAAACATTAACCAGTCATTTGCAAGTAGATGAAGGAATGAAATCTCATGAGGAGACTGCGGGACAGCTTGCCACGGCTCTAAAATTGCTACGGTCGCAGGCCAAAATATCTAACGACGAGCAGACCAGCAAAGAGACCTCGAAAAAAATCGAGAGTTTAATCCAGCAGCTTGACCAAAAAGCAGGGGGAGGGGCTTTCTTTGCCAACATTAAACTCCATAAAGTTTTCCAACAGGGGATGTCAGACCCAGAGGTTCTAAGGATCAAGCACTACTTATTCACTATTTATACAGATTTTCTAGAGCTTAAACGCCACTCATTCGATGTGTTTGACTCAACATTTGATGAATTAACCAAGTCTTTAGTCGAAGACTTCCAATCTAATAGAGATCTTGTGCCAGCAGATGGCAGAGTTGATGCGTCTACAATGGCAGCTCTTAAGTGGGCTAGTTCTTCTAAAGAATATTTGAGCGACAGGTGGCTTGTTTATGCTTATCACTATTATGTAACTGATCAGGACCACAGGGCAATTGACTTCACGTTTGGCGAACTGCAAAAGTCTAAAAAAGATATTGATGATTGGCCAGATGAAGCTCCGCTTCATGCCCAGGCAGAGGGAGTTGAGAGGGTAAAACAAATACTAAAAAATGCCATTGAGCGAATAAAAACTATTCGAGAGATTATAACTAAAGCTTTAAATAATAACCATATAAGTCTGACACCCATCGTAGAGACCTGGCTGACATATCCCTATGAAAGTTCTGCAAAAAAATTACTAGAAAAGCTAGAGACTGGAAATCACGAGGATATCCATACAGTATCGGTAGTAAATGTACTATCTGATGTAGGTCCTGCCATTAATCAGCTAATCAACAATGTATACGCTATACCGCATTCTCTGCCGTTACCAGATATATTTGAGACTGAAAAAAGGACAGAAAGTATTGAGGCTCCCTTACCAGATCGGCTGCTAGAGAGCATGCTTACAAACCTATTCCCGAGCCAAGATATTCTTCAAATACAGCAGCTTACAGTGCCGTTAACCTGGTCAGAGTTTCAGGTTATTCCATCTGGTCAAGATCCTAGCTATTTAGATAAATCCTCATACGTTTTTAAACAACGCCAAAAGGCCGCCGAGAAGTTAAATGCTCAGCTGGATGTGTTGGGTATTAACCTAGACTCTAACGATAACCAACTGGCAGATGATGACCCCTGGTCTAGAGCGGACAAAAGAGCTGAAATATTTAAAGAGACCAGTAATCTTACTGAAGCTGTTCATGATTTTGTCTATGAACAAACTGGCATTCATTGGAATGAAATTAGTGCCGACAATGATAGCAATGCTGCTTCCCCACATTACTATAGACTCCTTTTTGAAGAGATAGCGGCTGCTGTTCAGGACAAGATTGATCAATTTGTCACTCCTGTCGTTACCGCTGTATTTCGCATCATTGCACCGCTTGGTATGCAGACTAACTTTGACGCAGCGGTAAAACAAGGGATAGAAACGTTTGAGATGTTACTCAGCGTCCAAACGATATTGCTGTCGCTATCGGGTGACGGTTTCGATGTTTCATCATTTGATTTAATGTCCCTTGCAGAATCTGCTAAATCTGCCACCCAACTCCTGAAAAAAGAAGCATTTGATGAAACCAAGATCTTAGAAAAGATGAAAACGGTTGATACGGTTGATACTTATGACTATTTGACCCGTGTTTCTGTAGATGCTGCTAAAGCGCTTTGTGACATGCTGGCCTCGGAGCCCAAAAGCCCTGTAAAAACGATGATGGAGCGTATATTTGCCCGATATCAGCTGACATCAACGGACCTTGAAAAAATTCAAAAAAGACTGGCAACAGGGGAATCTTCTGAGCAAAAACAGCTATTGGAACTCTTAGATGCGAATAACAAGCAAAATGTTCAAGTTGACTTAAAAATACCCATCGATTGGGAGTTACATCAGCGGATTAAGCAGGGGAGTGAAAAAAAGGCAGCTGACCATGCAAACAAAGGTGTATCAAATGAGGGCAAACACGTCTCTCTCTATCTGCGCCTACCCGACTTTGTTGATCTGAGCATATGGTGTTCACCGATTGAAGATCAGGGATCAATAAATTCCTGTACTGCCCATGCGGGTGTTGCCCTGACCGAGTATTTTGCTAAAAAAGCATTTGGTAAGTACACCGATGTTTCTCCGTTATTTTTATATAAAACTGCTCGTAACTTGATGCAGCGTGTCGGAGATTCTGGGGCCTCTGTGCGAGAAACAATGAAGGCAATGGTGCTATTTGGTATTCCTCCTGAAGAGCACTGGCCCTACAACGAAGAATACTATGATGAAGAACCAACCACGTTCTGTTATTCGTTTGCCCAAAATTATCAGGCGCTTAAATATTTTCGCTTGGATTATGCAGGCATTGCCGAAGACGCGCTTCTGATTCAGATTAAAGCGGTCTTACTGGCGGGTTTTCCTTGCATGTTTGGCTTCACTCTCTATACCTCTATTCATGATGAGGCCAATGTTGAAAAGGGCTATATCCCTTACCCTAGCAAACTGGATAAGATGGAAGGGGGGCATGCGGTTGTTGCTGTCGGGTACGACGATAATCGGATTATCCCCAACGCTGATGGCAAACGTTCCAAGGGGGCCGTTTTAATCCGTAACTCTTGGGGGACTGATTGGGGTAATGGCGGCTATGGCTGGCTTCCCTATGACTATATTTTGGCTGGTCTTACGGCTGATTGGTGGTCCCTATTAAAGTCTGAATGGTTTGAATCGGGCAAGTTTGGTATTGGGGCAAGCCATTGGAAGTCTGGTATGGGTGGACGAGATAGAGGCGGAAAAAAGTAGGATAGCTGACGATAGGACGAATGGCTTGTGTGCGAGATCGCACAAGCTACTCTTATTCTCGTATATCTGCCTTTTCCATAGATAAAAATCTTCCTTGCACCCACCCTTCCGTATAGGGCTCATTATCCAAACGGATATGATTCCAGGTCGTGCTTGGGTCTGCCTCTGGTAAAAAGCTGGCCATCTGCTCCGTTACCGTGACAGCATCGCCATTGATGCCATAGCCAACATTGGGCTGGTTAGGTGCAGGTCGCAAATAAATGGGAATGGGTGATTTTTCCCTTGGCCCCACCAGGATGGCCGCTTGGTTGATGGATTGATTGTCTTGCAGATCCATGGCCCAGCTTGGTCCTGGGACAATAATCACAGCGGTCAGTAAACATATGGCAGCAATCGCCACCCTGAGAAATGTCTGCTTGAAAACCCTAGACTTCGAATGCATGCAAACTAACCGCTATCGACAATGCTGGAAATGACTGTCACAGCCATGACCAACACTATTTTCCCACAATAATCTGGCAGCAATATGCCCTAGTCCTTGATAGGCAAAACCCTCAACTAAAACGAGTTCTCAAACACCAATTCTTCAAGGGGCACCTGACCAGGCTTAGGCCAGGGCTCTTTAATTCCCTTCCCAATCGCTACCATGGGTCCTATTACATGGTCTGCCGGTAACTTAATCAATTCAGCCACTTTCTCAATCTCAAAACCAATCATTGGACAAGACTGATAGCCCAGTTCCTGCGCTGCTAGCATCAATGTCTGCATCGCCATGCCAATAGAGCGCTGGGCCTCATCGCGCTGCAGCCATTCCCGACCTTCATGGAACGGCCCCATCCAACCCACTAGTAGTTCAGCTACCTCCTTAGGTGCATTCGCCCAATATCGTTCCGGACTCTTTTGCCACGCTTTCATGTCAGCTGTAAACAACACTAGCAACGAAGCGTCGGTCATTTGTGCCTGGTCGTTACCCAATTCCTTACGAATTTTGGCACGCAGTTCTGGATCCCGCAGAATAACAAATCGCCAATGCTGAATGTTAAAGCTGGTCGGCGCTTGGATCATGGCTTCGAAGAGTTTCTGCTCTTCCTCTTTGGAAAGCCTATGCTCCGGGTCATACGCTTTGACCGAACGTCTTTTATAAATCGCTTCAATCGCATTCATCTGGGTTACTCCTCCAGGTTGGTTAAATGCACTCTAATAGAGTGACAGACAGCTGGTCTTTTCGGTTCTTGTTGTGGTTAACACTTTCTTGCTTTCCATCAAGAAGTGCTAAATCAAATAGCACTAGCTGTAGGGGATGTTTTAGCTTAACCTAACACCCGAATGCATAATGGTAACGTCTGCATGGCGGAATTCTCTTCTTAGAAGAGGGGGCGGGGCAAGACACAACGTTAGAGTTAGAAGCGAGAAGCATTTTCAGCCTGGGAAGTGGCTTCATCGCCTTTGCCAAAGAATGCTGGAAAGGGTTTGGGAATGGTGATGGCTTTTTGAGTAGCGGGGCGGGCATCGATGCGATCGCACCAAGCCTTTAAATTATCTAGCCCATCTACTGAAACCTTGGCCCAAGGGTAAGACCGCGCCCAGGGATAGGTGGCGATATCGACAATGGTGAACTCGTCGCCTAATAGATAGGCGTTACCTGCCAATCGCTTATCCAGAACTTCCAGCAATCGCCGAGATTCTTTCACATAGCGCTCAATGGCGTAGGGGTCTTCATGACCTTTTGGCGCGGCGATGCGCTGAAAGTACATGGCCTGCCCCATCATGGGGCCAATGCCAGACATTTGAAACATCAGCCACTGCAATGCTTGCGATTTTGCCTTTTCATCCGTGGGCAGAAACTTCTGATATTTCTCCGCTAAGTACCAAAGAATGGCACCGGACTCAAAGACAACAAAATCATGATTACTGCGATCAACAATTGTTGGAATACGACCATTGGGATTCAGCCGCATATACCAATCAGACTTCTGGTCTTTTTTCCCAAAGTCGATATAGGTTAGGTCATAGTCAACTTCGGCTTCTTCAAGAAAGATAACGGGTTTCCATCCATTCATGGTGGAAGCCGTGTAGAGATGAATATCGGGTTTGGGCATCGGGGTTTCCTCGCTGGCGATGGCTTTGGAATATGGAAACAAAGCCCAAGAAGAGGCGGGCTTTATGACATCTGCAACTGACATGACCTAACATAATTAGACCAGTCACTAGAGTCAACCAGTTTACTTTTAGTAACCACCTTTCTATGGGGAGTTCGTTCAACGTCAACATTGATAATCATGGCCGCAAACAGGCCGTGGAACCCTGTCTAGAACCTTGCCCGATTGAACGGGGCATGAGAGTTTTAGGCGGCAAATGGAAAGGGTCGATTCTCTGGCATCTAAAAGATGGCCCCGTACGCTTCAATGATCTAGCACGTCAGCTAGGCGGTGCTAGCAAAAAGATGGTGACGCAGCGACTTCGAGAAATGGAAGAGGCCGGCTTAGTCACCCGTGAGGTAGTGTGCGATCGCCCCATTGCAGTTACCTACGAAATCACTGACTTTGGCAAAACTGCCCTAGGCGTTCTAGAAGAACTTAAAGACTGGGTAGAAAGACACCAACTTTAGAGCGGCACTTGGCACTGGTTCCGTGTAATGGTGAGAATGGCTGAAATGCTCTCAGAGGAAGGATTTTAGCGATCCTCTCTTAAAAGCACTGTAACCCTTGTATTACAAGCGTTTTGGTCGAATTACCCTATCAGGCGGAACCATTGCCTATCTGTTTAGTTTTAGGGTTTTTGATTGTCGCCAATAAGGCGACAATGCGTATCCTATAAAGGTTATTGTCTTTTTATTTAAGTTGATCCACAATGATCTCCATAAGTGGAACTGACCACCTTCAATGTCATTTGACATCTGTTGATCGGATTATCGAGAGGATAAAAATCATGGCTGATACTGAAATTTTTGTTTTAGATAATGGCCCACTGATCGTCAAAGGTGAATTTTCTGTGATTGATGGGGACAAGCAATCCTATCCTGAGCAAGAACAAGTCGCTCTTTGCCGCTGTGGTGCATCGAGTAACAAGCCTTTTTGTGACGGGGCTCATGCCAAGGTCGGATTTGAGGCAACGGAACGAGTGACTAAGGAATAAGAAGTTTTTTTATACATTTCGAATTTTCTGTAGGGGCGTTGCATGCAACGCCCCTACAGAAAATAAAATCGACAGGATAAGTACAATATCTTGTTCAGATTGAGAAGAAGATGTTTCTCGATGCTCCCTTCTGCCAAGGATTAATGACTAGCCATTCCGCGCTTGCGAAAAAGACAGAACAATGAACACCCCGTGAGTAATATTAACCACAGCAACGCCACCGAGCAGCATGTCACTGCTGTCATTACCCATCGGGTCAAAACTGGACACCAAGAAGGATACGAAGGATGGATTAAAGGAATCTCAGCCGCCGCCCGGGCGTTTGAAGGGCATCTGGGGGTGAGCATTCTCCGCCCTCAGCCTGATTCGATCTTGGATTATGTAATTGTGCTTCAGTTTGATGCCTGTAATCATCTTACAGCCTGGCTCAAATCAGATATCCGCAATGCCTGGATTGAGCGGGTTAAACCCTTGATTCAAGAACAGGAAGCCATTCAGATTTTGTCGGGGCTAGAATCCTGGTTTCAACTGCCTAAACAACCGGGGCATAAAGCTCCAAAGCGTTATAAGCAATCAATTTTGATCTGGGTTGGTGTGATGATTGTGTCATTGGGCGTTAGTCCTCTAATTTCTCCATTGCTAGGTCTTCTGCCTTGGTTGCTCAAGGTGGTTGTTAACGTGGCAATCACAGTTGCCCTTCTGTCCTATGTGATTATGCCGCGACTGACTCGATGGTTTAAGGGGTGGTTATTTGCCGATTAGTTTGGTCATACGTTCCCCTAAGGTATCTAGACACATTAGGAACCGCTCCCTTTCAAGTCATGATTGTTCGCAAGTCCAAAATAATTGAATAACGAGGAGACGTATAATGCCTGATAACGTTAGCCACCCCTGCGAGTCTGTTTTAATGGATAGCCCG
>ERZ1740059.347-NODE-347-length-25691-cov-9.617023_pt1 | contig 25691 bp, 28 predicted proteins | sample MGYA00581744_ERZ1740059 | MGnify/ENA primary metagenome ERZ1740059 (study PRJEB43018, sample SAMN04849738) | marine metagenome | isolation source: floating plastic debris | place: Pacific Ocean | collected 2008-08-28 | study: EMG produced TPA metagenomics assembly... | reverse complement strand
TTTTCATCGCTTATTGATGCTATTATCAATAAAGGTACGGCACAATAGTAGTTACAAGATGTAATGCCTATTGATATGCTGGCGAAAGTAATTAGCAATTTTAAAAATAGCCTCTTCAAAGCTTGAAAAATTGTCCTCCCGTTTGTAGTATTAGGTTTGTTTGCTAGAACAAATGATTATATTTTACAAAAGTTAATCAGAATATTGTTAACATAACTTAAAATTATAGAAATATCTATTTGATTTTAGTAAGCAGTAGTGAGATAATAAGAGGTTTTTGTAAGTCTAAATTAGAGCGATAAGCCGCTCACGCATGGGCCAAGCCATCGCCTACTCTATAGTCTTTTGCAGTTGCGCTTAACCCAAGATAGAACTTTATTTGCACAATCAAATTAATTAACAATTAAAATTAGAATTAATAAACAAGCTCATTATAGTTACTACTAAAGTGTCTGAATTGCCATTACGGGATAAGTATCTAGCCTTAATCGATGAAATTGTCCAAGCTACCCTCAAAGGTAAAATTAGCTCTCAAGGACAAGTGTATCAAATGCTGCTCAAAGGAGTTTCCGTAGGAACGGGAGAAGTATTTGAGTTAGTATTGAGCGAAAATTTAGATTCTACGACTCTTCAAGTGGATGCTCAAACCGATGAATTCAAAAAAGCCAAGGCTACCCGTAGTTTAAGAGCATTAAAGACAATTCAAACGCAATGGAAGCAAGTAGAGCAGCATAATATTGCTACAGAATCAATTTTATCTGCTGCAAGAGTTATTACCACAGCACCAGAAAACCAACGTCTGGCGATATTTTTGCGAGTTACCGATCCAAATTGTAAACATCCTTTAAACCAAAAACAACTCCAGCAATTGGCAAAATCGTTACAAAATAATGCGGAGACTTTTAAGTTAGATTATTTAAATGAATTTGCTCAAGGAATTACTCGGGGAATAAGTTCTTGGGGGAAATTACAACAACATCTGATAGGCTGGATGTACGAACAGAATCGGGCATCCATAGGATTTGGTGGAATACCGGGAGAAAATGGTCCCTGGGCAACCTGGGGAAAACAAGTTGATGGAGAATTTAGCAAAGGTTTATTTAGTACTTTAGCTAAACAGGAATCTCCGATAGAATTTGCTCAAAATCACCGCAGTATTGGTTTAAGCGATTGGGTTGAATTAACTTTGAGCTTGCAATATTTGCAACGGGGATTAGTTAATTGGTTTGACCAACAAGCTTATAATGTCAAAGCTGGCTCTAACTTATCAATTTCAACTTTTTTAACTTTTTCGGTTATTTGGAGTCAGTTAGGAAACGGCTTTGGTGCCGATACTTCTTATGGTAGTGCGGCTTGGCAAGTAGTGTTGCAAATATTGCGTAATTTTTCACAAAGACCGTATTTCCCCATGTATGGTGGAATCGTCGCTTCTTTTTCAGGTGATTATTTAAAAGATGCACTTTCCTATTTAGATGAACCTTTAAGAAGAGTAGAAGGAACCCAAGAAAAAGCGAGAATTTTGACAATTTTAGGTTATTCTCAAAGAGCATTAGGACAATATGAAAGCTCGGTAAAATTTCATCAAGAGGCTTTAGAAATTGCCCGGAATGCAGAAGATAAAGCTTGTGAAATTGCCAACTTAAATCACTTGAGTCGTACTTATGTAGAGTTGAAGAATTATACTGAAGCCATAAATAATTCTCAACGAGCATTAATATTGAGCAGACAAGCAGGGGATAAAATTTCTGAAGCAAATGCTTTAGCGAATTTGGGTTATAGCGAAGTAATGCAGGCTCAAGAATCGGAAGCGGAAGCAGAAACCTATGAAATGGCGATAAATTATCTCAAACAAGGTTTAAATTTATCGGAAAAACTAGGGGATTTGCAAAGCAAGGGATTATGTTTAAGTAGTTTGGGAGTAGCTTATATAGTTACCGAGCAAGCTTCAGACGCTATCAAGAATTTAGAAGAAGGTTTTAAGACAGCGCAAACTTCCGGTGATTTGTATTTACAAGGTTTAAATTTAGCTAATTTAGCCGAAGCCAATTATACTTTAGCCAATTTTGAAAGAGCAATTTATACGGCATCCTTGGGCATGTATATACTCAATCAAATAGCTTCCCGTGAATGGCATAAACCAGCAAGGTTATTATCAATCTTGCAAAATCAACTGGGAGAAGAAGGTTTTAAACAATCATTAGGAAAAAATCGTCCTAAAATGATTTCTTTTATTGGCGTGGATGGGTACGATTATATCCCCGAATTGATAGAAGAGTATCGGAATAATTCGTAATTTTGGTATTTAATTGTAGGGTGCCCTGGGACATTGATTTAATTTGTTTGAGGTTATAAATTAGATAGTCGCAGGGCACCATCATACTCCCTTACCGGCGTTGAGGGAGTGAGGGAGAGATTTTAAAATATTTTAAATATTATTAAAAAAAACGCAAAGTAACGCAAAGGTAAGCGCGGAGTAACGCAAAGTTTTTATCAAATAAAAATTAAGGTTCAGCAGGTGTCATATATCGGTATAATTTAGCGCTGAAGCGTAAATACAAACCTATGACTAAAATAATTTTCGACACGGACCCTGGTGGTGATGATATATTTGCTTTATTGTGGCTGCAAAGTTTGGTAAAACAAGGTAAGGCTGAATTAATTGCAGTCACAACTGCTGAAGGTAATGTTGATTCTAAACAAACTTTTATTAATGCTAGTAAAGTTTTAAGTTTAGGAGGCTTTGAAAAGGTAGAATTAGGTCGAGGAGTAACTGTAAAACAGTCTAAGGTTGCTGATGCTGCTCATATTCATGGTATGGATGGGATGGGTAATATTTCTAATAGTCTACCCAATGCTATACATGATTTTGATAATGCAGTTTATTCTGACGATTTAATTATAGATAAACTTAACGCTTATCCTGGAGAAATTACTATCCTCGCAGTTGCACCTTTAACTAATTTAGCAGCCGCTGAAACTAAATATCCCGGTATTTTGAAAAAAGCTAAGGAAATTGTCATTATGGGAGGTGCTTTTAAAGTACCGGGAAATGTCACTCCCCATGCTGAATTTAATATTCTATATAACTCGGAAGCTGCAGAAAAAGTATTTGCCAGCCGCAATGATATTGTACTTTTACCTTTAGATGTGACTGAAAAATTGATTTTTACTCTAGAAATGGCTGAAGATATTGTGTGTAATGCCCAAAGTCATTTAACTAAGTTTATATCCGATTTATGCCAATTCATGACAACAGCCTGTTTACGCTATCGTCAAACTAAAGGAATTAAAGGTTTTCTCATTCATGATGGTGCTGCTGTAGCTTATCTTTTTTATCCCGACACTCTACTTTTTCGTCGCGCTCAAGTTGATATTGAAACCATTGGCTCACGCCAGACGGGAACTACTCTTTTTGATGAGAGATTTACAACTAAAAGTAATGCTAATGCTTGGGTTGCGCTACAGGTTGAAGGTAATGCTTTGTTAGTTAGTTTGCTTGAAGATTTGCATTTTTTGTGTAATGAATGATAAAGCCTGAATTATCAAATATCCTGCATCATGTATGGGACTTTTTGTCAATTCTTTCATAGCGAATCGCCTGTTAGTACGATGTTTTAACTAGTACGTGAAGGGTTCCCATAAGAATTTTTTTAGAAGAAAAAAATTCTTATGGGTGCCCGTGAGAAGCTTATTCAGATTCTGAGACAATTAAATCTTTGAGGTTAATACGACCAATTTCTGGCATTTGTAAGTTTTGCTCTTGGGGCACCAAACTCTTATTCCATTGCCAGAAGCTTGCTTGAATCAAAGGTATTGCACTTCTAGCAATGAATAAAGCAATGAGTATACTCACAACAACATCTAACCAGAAACATTAGAAAGCATAAACGGCGATCGCGCTGAGAATAACACAAACCGGAACTTGCGAAATCTGCCAGTATAGGTCAAAAGGCACCACGCACATTTAAGTTATCCTCAATATTACCATGGAGAAGCGCAGCACCGACTAAATTAATTAACAATCCAATGGTTGCGGTAATCAACATTGGAACACTGAGGATTTCTTGAGGTGGTTGCCTCAGATGTCCAATTGCTTCAACTAGAATTAATCCCGCCATCAGCAAAAGTCCTAATCCATTAAAGGCGGCAGCTATCATATCGAATCGAGGATTCCCTGGTAGTTTCCTCCTGAAGGTTAGACAAGCTAGCCAATTAGCACTCAAAGCCAATATAATTGCCCCTCCATCAGCGAGCATATGCCAAGCATCGGAGCGTAGAGCTAAGCTATGGCTGATATTTCCCGTTAACCACTCTAACATCGCCGGAGTAGCAGCATAAAGATTGCGATCGTACTCAAATAAAGACGTTGTTTGGCTCCCATAAACGGTTGCCAGTTACAATGCCGCTAAAAAGAAAGCGTCGGTTTTATTGCAGAAATCCCGAAAGGTTACCGACGCTGTTGTCAATCACTACCATCTTCGTGACGGGTACCCAATATAATTTTTTTCTCCTAAAAAAATTATATTGGGAGCCCTTGACACTCCTAACCTTAGCTTAGTTTCCGTTGTCAGCTAAACACGTTGCCAGCAGGTGATCAATAAACTAGACTGAATAATTATTTTCTTTGTACCTCAAGAGTAAACCTAGGTCAGTACGATGTTAAACCAGAACTATTCGTAGCATATCTTACTTCAAATCTAAGTATTTATATTTATATTTGATATTGAACTTTGAATTAGAGCGAAGCGACGCAAGAGCCTAGGGTATTCCAATTACCTAAACTAAAAATTATCTTCAAAAATAATAATATTTATTCTAAATCTTTAGTTAACTGTATTTAATAAAACTTTACTTATGTGGAGATAGTAAGTAAAAGTATTGGTAATGCGAATGAATACAGGTGTTTTAGTTAACCAAAATTAGTTAAAGTCGAGAATTAAAGATACAAGTGTCACGTAAGTATTAAGCAGTGTACCTTTAAGAGTAGGAGATAACTGGTATTAAATATACTATAGGATGATGTCAATATGCTTCCTCTGGTAATAAATTAAGTAAGTTAGAAATTCGCCGGTTGCTAAGACATGATTATTCTATAATCCAGTTTTAAAAGTTATGTATCTTTAATTATGAAAACCCTTGTATCCCGTTATCAAAATATCAAGGACAAACTTAAATCTCATCTAGAAGCTACAACTACGGTAGAGGAAGTAGTGAAGATAGTCGAAAATGAAATCAAGCAACTTATAGACCTTAATGGTGAATATATCAAAGAGTTGACTCCACCACAAGCCCGTCTTGCTAGAAATATGTTGCAGGGGATGAGGGAACATCTGACTATATTGAATTCAGTTGAATTACAAGAAAGTAGTGCAAATATTCCAGAAAAATCTTTTGATATTTCCGAGGTGCAAGCAGAGTTAAATAAAAATATTTTATCACCTTTGACTACGGCTATTCAAACGAGCAGAAATATTCAATCTTGGACATCACCTAATTATTATAAAAAGATACTTTTAAAACCATTACAAAAAAGTCGCGTAATTGTCAGTAGTTTACTGGCAGCTGGTTTAGCGGGGACTTTGGAAGGAGGAATAAAGTGGGGTTTAGTAGCAGCGATTATAGGTTTAATAACGGGAGGTGTATTTGGTCAGTTTGTTAAACAGGAACAGTTTCCCGAGACAGAAATTACTTATCATCAGGAATCTATTCAAATCCAAACCAAAATATCTCTAAATATTGATAAAATACTTGCCTATTTATACTATAATTTTCAACTGATAGACCAAACAATTACTGCTTACGGTTTAAAGTCAGAAAAATCACCGAAATCTGGTTTAGAAAACAATTTAGATTTATTAGAATATCTACAAGAATTATTGGCAGATGCCCTCGACGAGCAAACTCAACTGCCGATTGCAGTACGGAGACGCATTGAACAAGCAATTACAATTTTAAGAAGTTACGGAATTGAAGCGAAGGTGTATCAACCATCTTTGCCGGCAGATAAATCTTGGGATATGTTTTATTTTGAACCGAGTATTGACCCGAATATTACTGATTACGTAACGCTAAAACATGCTTTTGTCAAAGATGAACGAGTGCTGTTACCGGGAAGTGTTATTGAACCTGCTGCATCATCTAATTAACTGAAAAATGGTTTAGGAGATAATATTAACAAATGCAAGATTACCATAATACTAGAATAGTTGGGTTTGATTTAGGACACGGAGAAACGGCTTTAACTTGGGTGCGTGCGGATAATCAGGAAACAAATCCCCAAAGTTTGTTAATCAATAATCGTAAAAGTCAAATAACTGCGATCGCGCATCATCCACAACGGGGAATCATTATCGGTGAAATGGCTTGTCAGTTGTCTGATGCTACTGTTTTAGAAATTGGTTTTAAAACTAGAAAGTTTGACGATTTATCTTATCAAAAAACCATTAAAGAATTCGTAAACACGATTTATCAACATTTAATTGATACCAATCAAATTCAAAGTCAAGATGCTAATTATTTTTTCGTAGGTTGTCCTTCGGGATGGTGGATAGAGGAAATTCAAACTTACGAAAAAATACTTTCAGAAACTGTACCCAATACAACAGTTGTCAAAGAGTCTCGGGCTGCTTTGATGCACGCGAAGGAAAGTGGTATTTTTACAATTCAAGAACTCGAAAAATCGGTATTAGTAATTGATATTGGTTCCTCGACTACAGATTATACCTTAGTTAAGGGTATGTCCGATACTCCGATAGATTTTGGTCACGATTTAGGTGCATCGTTAATTGAAAAAGAAATCCTCAAAAAGACTTTAGAAATTCACCGTCAATATCGAGAGAAACGCGAAGATATTATAAAATTAGGAAAACATCTCAAAGATGAAGAAATCTGGACATTAGAAGAAATAGAAAAATTAGAAACAATCCTTAAACAAAGTCCTATATATAGAAATCGTTGCGAACTTCGCTGTCGTAAAGCGAAGGAAGAATATTTTAATTATCAAGATACTTATGAAGATGATTTAGTTAACGTTGGTAGCGAAGATATTCAAAGAAAGTTCAAATTTTCACCTTTGGTAAATGGCAAAATTATGAACGCTATTCTTAATAAACCTCTACAAGAATTAGATAATAAAAGTTGGTGCGGTGATTTTGAAAATCAGTTGCATGCAGTCAAACGAAAATTAGATGAACAATCTATCGTACCCAGCGCAATTTTACTCACGGGTAGCGCTTCTAAAATGGGTTTTGTGATGGAAATGTGTAAAGAAACCTTTCCTAGCTTACCTTCTAAACGCGATGGGGAACCGGAATTATGTATTGCCAGGGGATTATCCCGTTGGGGAAGAGTTTATATTCGTACATCCGGTTTTATGGATGAAATTAGTAAATTTTTAGATAATGAATTAACGGGTATTGTGGGAAATCATGTACCAACATTCCTGGATAAATTAGCAGCAGAATTAGCTGACGGTTTGGTAGATGAAGTAATTAAACCTTGCGTCAAATCTTGGCGAAATCGAGAAATTAAAACTCTCAAAGCTTTAGAATTGGAAATCGAAAACAAAGCTAAAACTTGGCTGACAGCAAGCGATGGTAATGCTAAAGTCACCAAATGCTTATTCGCATGGCTCGCAAACGTGCAAGAGGAAGTAAGGGAAAAGACTGATTATATATGTAATAAATATGGCTTACCTTTGAGTACATTTGGTAGCAAAACAATTGACTTAGGCGATCACACCGGAAAAGTTCCCACATCCATCTCATTTGACGATTTAAGTGGACTTTCTGCGTTTGTCGGCTCCCTTGTTGGAATTATAGTTGGCGTTGTGATCGCCGGTTTATTTCACGTGATAATTTTTGCCGGAATCATCGCTCCAATTATCGGAATTGTTGCTTACTTCGCCGGTGAATCATTAGTTAAAGAAACAGATATTCCCAGTTGGATACGTAAATTTGTTTCTGATAGTAGAATTAACGATTTAGCACGTCAGAAAAAGCCAGAATTGCAACAGAAAATCCACGAAACATTGACAAAAGATCCCACCATTGCGATTAAATTAGGTAAGTCTATTAGTGAATGGTTAAAAGAGACAGTACAGGAACAAGCCGATAGAGCGCGATTGTTAATTGCTTGAACAAATATTCCGTCGCGCATTCTTCGTCCATATAAAATATGGGCGGAGTTAGCGGCGGGCGATAACTATGGTTGTTGCGCAGATTCTTGGGCTTGGATGTACTTTTTAAAGTCTCCAATGATGCGCCTGAACAAGCTCGGAATTTACACGATAAAAGGGCTGAATTTTATGCTTTGGGAACTCTTGGTAAGTTGTACGAAAATAACCAAAAACAAATTAATTCTACTCCCTTCAATATCGTTCACATCGCTACCCACGGTAAATTTAGTTCTAATCCCAAGCAAACTTATATTTTAGATTGGTATAAATTCAGAGTTATTACTGAGGTGAGATAAAAGCTACATCTGTTAGATTCTTTTTGCACTAAGTATACATAAATATTATTTACAAGTACTTAGCGTTCTAGGATCCAGAAAATTCTTTGATACTCTCAGCCTTAAAATGTCTGAAAAACTCCTCCGCTAAACTTAGTTGGAGCAGTCAAATATTTCCCTAGACAATCAAAACAACTACCATTTCTACTTTTGGTTTAAAGCTTTCAGGGTCAATCACTAAACCAAAAGGCGGTACGCTCTACCACAACCTGTATTACTTGCTCAATCTTGTCATACTGCCGTTAGAAAGTCTAACCGTTGTTTCGTGGGAGCCGGCGTCTCTCCGTGCTAGGAAATTTCAAAACGTAGATATTTATTCTTAATCTATACATAATTATACCAACAATTAAAGGTGGTTAAAAGCACTTGTGTCCCTTACCTATCAGGTCTAAAGACAAATGAGTTTCTTATGAATGTGTTCCATTATCGTGTAAATACTCTATTTTTACTATTTATAGGATTTTTTACATCGAATTCTGCGGTAATTACATTAGCTCAAACATCCACTAGTGTTTCAGAATTGAGCAATTTAGATTCAGATTTCAAAACTGATTTGACGGGTACCCATGAGAATTTTTTTAGAAGAAAAAAATTTGGCAGGGAGCCCTTGACTAATGTTGATAATCCAGAGATATTAGACTTTAAAAAAAAATCTTTGCGTAATACTTTAGTGAACGCTAAACTAACAGAAAAAATCAAAAAGATTAAGTTAAATTTACTAAATAAAAAAGATGCACTGACCTTTGAGGATTCATCAATAAATGTAACTGCTGATTCAGACAGAATAGCTTCTCAAACCAATAATGAATCGAATGGATTAAATAATAATAAAAGTGAATTAGTCAAAACAGAAAACACAAAACATCTAATTTCTAAGTTAGCGCAATTACAAACTCCACCTGAATTTATCATAGCAGATGTTATTCCTATTGAAAGGGATGACATCAAACCTCCTAATCTAGATAATCCAGAAGAAGATATTAAGCTAGAGCCAACTCAACCTCCAGATAAAAAACCAGAAAATCAGCAAGAACTACAAAATCAACAACAAGTAATTCTCAATTCTCTGAGTATAAGTACGATTAAATATCCTTGGATTGTGAATCCAACAGATAATTTTACTTTTGCTCCACAGTTATTTAGACCAAATAAAAAAGCAAACTATATTGATGTAGATATTCGTTTTGCTGAAGATAATCCAATTATTAATAAATTCACTTATGCTAACTACCCGAAAAAAGACCAATTTTATTGGATACTTAATGATAATAAAATAGTCATTGAAACCAAAGGTTCCCAAGCGGGTATCTTATCTCAAGGAAGAGGTATCCGACAGCAAAGTATTCAAGAAGTAACTTCCAGACAAGCATTTTGGGGATTACAATCTGTATTTAATATTCCTGTCGCTTTTGAAAGTTTAGATGGAGAAGTAGCGACAGAAGAACAAAATTTTTCTATAGTTTCTGTTGCTGGAAAAATCATTAATCCAGAAGGAATACCAGCTGGTAGAGTAATTATTAATAGCGGTGTTGATGAAAATAATCCCAATGTTACAGTTCTGAGAAACAGTTCTTCTAATATTGGTAGCGCTTCAAGTAATAGTCCTAATGGTGGTGGAGAATTATTCAGTAACTTAGATGCGGTAAATTCTCCCAAAATTTTGCAAGGTTATCCAACTACAAATTTACAACCCTTATTAGAAACAGGTGAAGTTGCATTAAGAGAAGGAGAAACTATTCCTAAAAATTCCTTGGAATCAGCGGGTATTTTTTGGGGAGATATATTAACAGGAGAAGGTTTTGGTTTTGTTCCATCAATTTCTTCTAGTGCGGGAATTAAAGTTGCTCAAGAAGGAAAGTTTGATAATCCCGATCTATTAAATATATTGGTCAATCCTTCTTTAAGGCAATCAGAGAGGGATTTTCATTATCTAAATTCTTTATTTTGGACATCACTTGGTAGAAGACAGCCAGAATTTAAAGTCTTATCTGAAAGTGAAGATAGTTATGATTGGTATAGATTTTTTCTTAGCTATAATCATAATCGTAGCATTATTCAATATGACCCAACTAAAGTTAGTGCTACTTATACGAATCTGTTTTCTAATTACGGATTCTCCCTCACAACTAGCTTTAGTGATAGTAAAATTGATGGGATACAAGCTATTAATTCCACATTTGGAATGTTATTGGGAACGATTTTTGAGAATATAAAAGTAGATATAATAGATGATTCTTTACAAGCTGCTCGTAATAAATTTAATAACCGAGAAAAATTTGATGCTTTAAAAACAGTTTCTACACCTGCTCAAAGAAAGCAAATGAATCAAAGACTTAATCTGACTTTGAATTATGCTAATTCATCCAGTAATTTGGAACAGGTATCGGGAACTTATACATTTCCTAGTAAAATCACTCCTAAAAAATCTAGAATATTTCAAGTCAGAACTGGGAATCATAAACGAGTAGTGCAATTTATCGATCGCGATGTCAAGATTATTCGTGAAGGAGATACATTCTTTTCTAACTTAAGGCTTTCCAATGAAAATTTTGGTCCATTAACTTATATTGGGGCGCAAATTCCTTTAAACAAAACTGGTATTCAACCTGTTAATGAATCTTCCGCTGTAGAAGTAATCTTAACTAACCCTGAAGGAAGACAATTTGTCCAGCGATTTAATTCATCTGATAACACATCAGTCCCAATTAATGCTGGTGGTGCCGATTTAGCATTTGATAAAATAGAACTTACCAGAATTGACGATGTTCGATTCACATGGAATTCCTTTGACGGTTATTTATCTTTACCTGCAATTGAACTTTTAACCGCAGGTACTTCAGGTAATTTTAATTATGGTGCTAGTTTGGGAACTTGGTTTAATGTTGATGCTGATTCAGCCCCAAACGTTAACAATAATAATTTAGGACTTCAAGAACCCACTATAGGGATATACACAAATGTCCGATTGAATTATGTTAAAAGAAATCTAGAACTTGATTCTGAAAAAAAACCTGTAGCCTTAAATACTCATGCGCCATCTTTGGTAATTAATTGGAATAGCGCATCAAATAGAAATAATCCTTTTTCTACTTTTCTTAGCTATTACTTTGAACGTCAAGAAAAGAAGTTAGGATATTCTATTACTCCTGGGATAGCTCTTGTAGAAAAGAATAGTAATCTAGAATTTATAGGTATTTTAAATGGAGAATTTAGTACTAATAAAGGATTAAAATTGAAAGCGAGTTTTGAGATAGGTAAAGATATATTTTATTCCTTTGAAGGTTTACAGCGCATTAGTGATTATTTTTCTACTGGTCTTTATTTTAGAAGCTATAGCGTCAATAATATTGGTTTGAACAGCCGCAATTCTGGTTTAAACTATGGATTAATTGCTAGACAAAACTTTAAATTTAATAACGTATTTTTAGAAGCGCAAGTTGGTACAGGAGACAACGGTTTTGATTTACGATTCCAAGGTGGCTACCGTTTTTAATTATAGTTTTTCTCCAAGCAGTAATTTATCAAAAAAGATGCACCCTTATTTTATCTAAATATTTATTCTAATCCTAATGAATTATTAAGATTTTCTTCTCTAATTAGAGTTGTTGTATCTCCAAGCTTAGGTGTGCTATTGATAATTTCTGAAGTTACATCAATAACCGGATTGACATTACTTGTTGTCATCACCTTAGGTCCATTTACAGACAAAGTTAAAGAATCTATCTCCTCGGAGTTACTTCCTGCATTTGTAATTACAGGTGTGACTTTTAAAGAAAAACCTTCTTGTGAATTAAAGTACGTTCCTTTTGGTAAGACTATTTCAGCATTGACGCTGCTAAAGCTACCTGAAGACCTCAGTAATGTTGCGGAACCTCTCGCGGTAGCCTGTTGTGCATTAACTGGTGATAGAAGTACATTACTTAGGCTTATCAGACCAAATAGATAAAAAAAGGTATTCACAAGAAATTAACTTCATACTTTTTGCATTCGTATTGTAGAGAATATACTTTGCAAAAATAATAAATTTTGGTCAGATGATTTTGAAGTTTTGCCTAAGTAGTATTATGGAGAAGAAAAATTTTGGCGATACAGCAACTTCAAAATATCTTTTTAATACTCGAAATTATACGAGAGCATTTTTCTATGCCAATTTTTAACCGGTCAAAATTGGTAAGTCGTTGGGTTCCAGCCTCTGTTATATCTACATTTCGTGCGCTGAAGCGCTACTACGAGCCCAGTAAAATGAATGTGGTTTACTACTAATCTGTTTCATTTTACCGCGCAGTATTTGGTGAATAATTCGCGGCGTTGCCTCGCAATGACGGTTATTAAGTCCCAATCACAAAAAAAGCCCGATTTGTAAAAAACCGAGCTTCTGAAAATTATTTTTATTTCAGGTAGTGCTTATATGTATAAAAAGTAAATACTGATAACTGATAATACTTGTATATTTTTTCTCTGTTAGAGAAATCCTTTAGAATTCTCTGTTAATAAAAAACAGCTTAGTCTAAAGCTGTGAAGCCTGCAGAACCACCAGCTGCACGAATCAAAGTAGATTGATTGGAAATGTCCCCAGCAGTGACAGCGGCATCAATAGCAGCTGCTACAGATGCAGCAACTGGATTAGAGGCAGTAGTTGCAGCCGCAGCAGTAGTTGGTGTTATTGCGAGAGACTCAATAGTTTCATTAGTAGTAGTAACACCAGAAGCAACAATAGTAGGAGCCACAGTCAAACCTGTGTCGAAAAACATACCGGTAGGTAAAGTCAATTCACCGGATACGCTTACAACAGAACCATCTGTTCTGGTAACTACCGCAGAACCACTAGCAGAAGCTTGTCCAGCATTTGCAGGTGCAGCAAAGAAGTTTCCAGTACCGACTAAACCTAATACACAGATGCTTCCTTTGATTAAAGTTGAAATTTTCATAATTTTGTAACTCATATTTGAACGGTTATGTTGTTATTCTAATTACTAAAAATTACATATTCTTCAGTAAAAGCACTTGGATTTTATTTAAATAAAAAAATAAGGTATCCGCTGATTAAATCCGGGTACTCGCGTAGGCCTCCGGCGTGCGGCCGAGCGGCCTTCACTAAGATAATTGATTTAACTTTCAATAAATTTCAACGCTACTCCATTCATACAATAGCGTTTGCCAGTAGGCTTAGGCCCATCCTTAAATACATGACCTAAATGCCCGCCGCAGCGATGACAATGAACTTCAACACGGTTCATTAAAAATGATTTATCTACCGATGTACCAATTGCCCCTTCCATGGGAGCATAAAAAGATGGCCAACCGGTACCACTGTTAAATTTAGTTTCAGATTTAAAAAGTGGTAAGTCACACCCAGCACATACATAAGTACCCTTGGCGTATTGTTTATCGAGGGAACTGCTGCGAGGGCGTTCTGTTCCATGTTTCCGCAATACATAAAACTGTGCAGGTGTCAACATTTCGCGCCATTCTTCTTCAGTTTTACTAATTTCAAACTTATTGGAAGCAGTTGCATTCTCTTTTGAGTTACCGATTAAATATTGCGATAACCATGCCCCACCTAATATTACTCCCCCGGCTTGTAAAAAATATCGTTTTTTCATAATTACGCTGCTTGTTTGATAGTTAACCCAACTACAAGTGTAAGTATTAGTTGTGAGTCAATCCCTGCCGTAAATGATTAAAATCAGATAAGAATTATGCCTCTATTCCTGTGACAAACTGCTAGACTATGCTAAATTTTCATGGCAGGTAATTAAACAAGACTTAATAAGTATTGTTGACGAAAATAAAATGTTTGATTGAGAATTGAATTATACATATTTTTAATTAATATAAGCCAGAATATTGCAACTAGGATTCAATAAACCAAATTTTACCCCAACGGGTACTGTAGCGTGAAGATGTTTGAGAGATACTCAAGATAAGCGCAAGGGATACGCGCGATTTAAATATCTCCAATAAAACTGTATTAAATTTCAGTTACAGACAATTTCATGGTGATAAATATGCCTAGACTTCATGGATTTAGTTCTCGTAATGGCGAAAATCAACCTTTGGGTGAATTTGCACAAACTGGTAAATTCGGAAGAATGTTTCGTAGATTGCCTCCCTTTACACCATCAATAGAAAGTTTAACTGAGTTGGGTGATGCAATGAATGATATTGACCCTACTTCAACCGATGGTGATAATCTGAATGTACCGGCAGGCTTTACTTATTTAGGTCAGTTTATCGACCACGATATTACCTTCGATACTACTGCTTTACAAGAAGTTTTAGTCGATCCATTAGCGTTGAGAAATTTTCGCACGCCACGATTAGACTTGGATAGCGTCTATGGTTGTGGGGTGAAAACTCAACGATATCTTTATCAACTAGACGATCCCGATTTATTTGCGATCGGGAAAACCAATAGTCAACCAGGTGGTGGAGACAGTTCTATTCCCACAGAACTACCCAACGATCTTCCTCGTGCTGCTAGTACTCTTGCCATTATTGGCGATCCGCGCAACGATGAAAATTTGATTGTTGCTCAAACACATTTAGCTTTCCTCAAGTTTCACAATAAGATAGTTGAGGGTATTAAAAATGGTAGTATTCAGCCTATAAATTCCACCGATAAATCTGTTTTTGAACAGGCTAGAGAATTAGTTATTTGGCATTATCAGTGGATTGTATTAAACGACTTTTTAACTCGAATTCTCGATCGCGAACAACTATCCCTCGTATTAGATAGAGGTAGACGCTTCTTTAGATTTCGAGATGAACCGTTTATTCCTGTAGAGTTCTCTGTCGCTGCTTATCGTCTAGGTCATAGTATGGTACGTGGGGAATATGACTTCAATCGTGTCTTCACTCCTCGTGCTGGTGGAGTCACTCCCGCAACCCTACAACTACTCTTTGCATTCACTGCTGAATCGGGACAATTAGGAGACTTTGCGGATGTTCCCATTCCCAGTGACTGGATTATCGATTGGAGAAGGTTCTATGAGATAGATGCTAACCTACCAGTTCAATTTAGTCGCAAACTCGATCCATTCTTGGTTGAACCTCTGAAAAATATCCCCAATATTCCTCACCCTGCTTCCCTAGCAGTAAGAAACCTACTCAGAGGCCGTAGTCTCGGCTTACCCTCCGGCCAACGTATAGCTCGCAGAATGAGATTTAAACCCTTGAGTTCGGTCCAAATAAGCACTGGGATAGATGGAGTCGTTGCTGAAAAACACAACTTCCATATTGAATCTCCACTCTGGTACTACATCCTCAAAGAAGCGCAAATCCAACAACAAGGAAATCGCTTGGGACAAGTAGGAAGCCGTATTCTAGCTGAAGTATTTGTTGGTCTTCTGGAAGCCGATAGCAGTTCCTTCTTAGCATGTAACCCAGATTGGAAACCAACATTACCCGCTCAAGTTCCAGGGAAATTTACCATGACAGATTTATTGAACTTTGTGGGGGACATCAATCCAATTGGCGATCGCCCTGTTAATACTTCTTCACCAGTAACTCTATCTTAACCCGCTAATCTTAATTTATAATCTCAGTATATCTACTATACATAAAAGTAAAATAATTGCCCCAGAATGATAATTAAAACTTCAATTTGATTGATGTCAAGGGTTCCCATAAGAATTTTTTTAGAAGAAAAAAATTCTTATGGGTGCCCGTCAAAGCAATTCAAAAATGATATGGGAACCCTTGATGATTAAGCCCCTTGTTCCGGCTTAAATTCCAACGACACACCATTCATACAATAACGCTGACCGGTAGGTTTGGGACCATCACCAAATACATGACCTAAATGTCCGCCACACTTACTGCAATGAACTTCAGTTCTAGTCATAAAGAACTTTCTGTCCACCGAAGTCTCAATTGCACCCTCTATAGGTGCGTAAAAACTAGGCCAACCAGTACCGCTGTTAAACTTTGTTTCTGAAGTAAACAGAGGCTGACCGCAAGCAGCACATACGTAAGTTCCTTTGTCATAATTTTTATCCAAGGGACTTGTGCCAGCAGGCTCGGTACCGTGTTTCCGCAAAACTCGAAACTGTTCTGGGCTCAAAATTTGCTTCCATTCTTCTTCAGTTTTACTAACTTTGAATTCACTATTTGAAATTGTCATAATTGCGGAGCTTCCAAAAAATACTTTAATAATTATATTAAACTGTGATATTTCTTTACATCAAACTATCTTTAGATGGGGAGAGGGGTAGAAATTGGATAAATCCTAACTTCTAACTCCTAGCTCCCAATCTTTAACAATTTTTTATTCTTGACGGGTATCCGTCAATCTTGATTCATAATTTTTGGAACTTTGAAATATTCACCTTCTTGCTCTGGGGCACCTTGAAGGATGGCTTCTATATCTGGGTAAGGTTGTAGATTATCTTCGCGTGTTACATTGCTGACATCGATGGCTCTGGTAGTGGGTGGTACATCGGTAACATCTAGTTCGCTCAATTGCTCGAAGTAATCGAGGATATCGCCTAATTGAGTGGTGAATTTTTCTTCTTCAACTGCGGTTAATTCTAAACGGGCAAGATGGGCTACTTTACGTACTTGTTCGCGTTCAATCATATTTTTGAATTGATAACTTAGAAATTAAGGATTGTTTACCTGGTCATTAATCAATATAAGATAACGGACAAGATTCTCATACCACAAAACTGATATAAAATCTTGTGGCACGGGTATCTTGCCCGTTTTATAAAACCTAGATTTTGTTAGCCTTCTTGGCATAATACAACAAGACGGAAATTTTGCTGAGGACTAACAACCGGTCAACTAAAAGAACACATCAATTTGCGATCGCCCTGTAGTCTTGAGCCAGTTTTGGGCTTCGATGTAGTTATTAGGAGCCATGCGAATAGCTCGAATCCAGTAATCGGCGGCTCGATCAAAAAGTGCTTCTCCAGCATCGTTATCTCCAGCAACTTTTGCTTTTTCACCTTTGAAGTGGTAAATAACGGCAATGTTATTTAAGGCTTGGGGCAGACGGGGATTAAATTCTAGTGCTTGATGATATAGTTCTAATGCCTTGTCATGGTCGCCGTTGCTGGCGTAAATTAAGCCCATATTGTAGAGGATATAGCTTTTATCGTTAACGTCTTCTTCGAGTTCTAAAGCTTCCTCATAGTTTTCTAATGCTTCGGCGTATTCGCCTTCTCCTTGGGCTGACATTCCATCTCGATAATAAACAAAGGCTTCTTTAGCTCTTTTATTAGTTGGCAGAAGTTTCAATATTAGGTCTGCCATTACTGTAAAGGATTTGTCGATAAAATTATCGTTTTTCTGAGTTCTTGGCATATCTAATAATTATGGTGATTTCAAACGGTTCTCACTGTCAAAACTTCTGATAAATCAACAAACTGTTGATTTGCGCTAGTCGCTGTTAAAAATTAGCTTCACTAGCTAATTTAACTGATAAATATGTTTTTTACTGTTAATTTTCCTCTCTTTTTGGTGTAATGCACTCCCGACTGAACTTTGGAGTGTTATTAACTAAAGCGCAGCGAGATCTATTGCCGTTGCCATACTCAAGAAGTTTACTCCCTTCGGGCTTATCGATTACCGATATAATTTCTTCTCCGCCTGCTTCCTGTCTTCGATTTTAGGTAATCATAAGCGCGTAATAGGAGTAATGGTGGCGAATTTCCAGTATAAACCCAGGTCCAGAACAGATTAGATGTCCCTCTATTTTGGACAAGGTGCGAGCATGAAGTAAGAATCCTCATATTTGCCGTACCTGGTAATCAGATATATAGGAATACGGTTTGATTAATGAAATTGTTGGTCCTTGCTCACGGGAATGGGGACAAAAACTGTACTGAGATGTTTCTTCCCGCAGTGTGGCCGCAAGGGCCGGGCAAACATCAATTAGGAATTCTATCTACCTAAAAATAGCTATACGTATTTTGTCAAAATTCAGGTTACAAATATGTCAGTTTTCAGGTATTTCATCTTGTAATAATATAAGTGTATTGCCAAAAAAATCATATTTGTATCTTTTTTTATTTCGCGACAAAAATTATAAAGATTTTATAATTTATATCCTGTTTGATTGGAAAATATATTGTAATTTAAATCTTGATTGATAATTATTTCATTATTATATTTTTTGGCATGGAAACCCTGCGTTTGTATGATTTCTTACCTTCTGGGAATGGCTATAAGATACGTTTGTTACTGACGCAAATTGGTATGCCATTTGAAAGAATAGAGATAAATATATTAGAAGGAGAGACTAGATCCCCAGAATTTTTAAGCAAAAATCCGAATGGTAAAATACCAGTTTTAGAAATTGGTGGGAGTAAATACTTAGCAGAATCAAATGCAATATTAATGTATCTGAGTGAGGGAACGGAATTTCTACCTTACGACCGTTATTTAAAAGCACAGGTATTGCAATGGTTATTTTTTGAACAGTACAGTCACGAGCCATTTATCGCTACATCAAGATATTGGATTTCTATTTTAGGTAAAGCAGATGAATATCAAGAAGCACTACAAGAAAAACGTAAAGGCGGTTATGGGGCACTTGAGGTGATGGAAAATCATTTAACCGAGAAAACTTTCTTTGTTGGAGAACGTTATACGATTGCTGATATTGCTTTATTTGCTTATACCCACGTAGCGGATGAAGGAGGATTTGATTTAAGTCGATTCAAGGCGACGAGAGCTTGGATCGAAAGAGTTAAAGCCCAACCGAGATACATCGCGATTACTGAAGACTCGCGGGGATAGAAGATACAAGGGGAGAGGGATGGGGAAGGTAGAATTTTAACTTTATATCAACTTATACCATCCTCTTAATTCCTAATTTCCATCAAAAGTATTTGCGTTTATGTTTTGAAGTGTTAGATTACTCCGAGCAAAAACCAAAAATCGTGATATTCTCCTATACAATAATATGTCCGACACTACAGAATAAAAGTGGACTTGTTGAAGAGTATCTTTGTGAAGCGCGAATGGTTTTCTAATATTCGGGGTGATTTGCTCGCGAGTGCGGTTGTTGCTTTAGCACTCATTCCCGAGGCGATGGCCTTTTCGATTATTGCTCCTTTGGCTGCCATTGTGATTATATAGGTTTTTCAAAAAACAGTAGAGAAAGAAAAAAATCTGTAATAAAAATTGTTACCCAACTGCTGACAACAGCTTTAGTAGAGGATTGTCCAACTTCCTTGGCACCTCCGCAAGTTGCTAAACCGTGACTGCAACCGATAAAAGCAACTAAAATTCCAAAAATAAAGCCTTTGAACAAGATAATATATAAATCTGATGGTTCTAGAAAATTTCTCACCGATTCTAAAAATACTTCTGGAACGACCTGATAAAATTCTCCTGCGGCAAAAATTCCGCCAATAATTCCTATTACTAAAGAAAATATAGTTAATATTGGTAATATTAAACAACAAGCAATTACTCTGGGAAGAACCAAATAATCGATGGGATTGGTTCTGAGCATATAAAGTGCATCAACTTGTTCGGTGACTATCATGGCACCGATTTCCGCCGCAAAAGCAGAACCCACTTGTCCGGCAATTATACTAGCTGTTAAAATTGGAGCTAATTCTCGGCAGAAAGCCAAAGCAAAAGCGCCACCAACAGCATTGACAGCACCAAAGCGGACTAATTCTCTTGCAGTTTGAATTGTAAAAATCATACCGGCAAAAAAACTTACCAGTAGCACGGGAGAAATCGAACCAGGCCCGACTTTCACCATATGCTCTAAAATTTTACGGTAACAGGTTTTTCCTTGTAATAAACGTAACCATATTTGACCAAATAGCAGTAGGGCGGAAATTAAACGCACAACTTATATTTCCTGCTGACTTTTGGTTGCAATTTTACAGGCATTAACGATTAAGCTGCCATTGATATTGCGTAAGCACCTGAAAGGTTGATGTTATTCATCAATATCAATCTCAATCAACTTTTGTCGCGAGGAAGCACCAGATTTAATCCGGATATAGGATTTGGGTACGTCAAACTTTTTAGACAATACTTTGATCAATTCTTCATTTGCCTTACCATCTACGGGTGGCGATTTTAAATGTATGGTAAGACTACCATCAACTTCCGAGACGATTTTTTGTTGTTTGGAATTGGGTTTGACTTTTATTCTTTTTTGCATAATTTTACTTTTTTTCTCCATCACCATACACCCATGACTTTCGTCATGAGTTAAAACATGAATTTATCTATATATCTGTGCTGAGTATTCATGACTTTCTCTTCATGTATATCTTGGGGTTCACTTTTTATCATGGTGGTATCAAAACAAAACAATCCACATTGAGATATTCTCAACAAACATGATGCAAGAATTAACTACCTCACCTGTCAGTGAAGAAAAAGTTCAAGGATTTTTCGATTTTATAGATAATTTTGCCCAAACCAGAGGTGCTAACGTACCCCAAATTGTAGAAATAGAAAAATTACGTTCTCTTCGGGAAGGAAGTTTTGGAAGGGCTTGGGCTGATTTTCTCGATGAAAATAATTTACAACCGCTAACCACGGGTATACGTCGCAAACAGTTACATGACGGTATTCATGTTCTCACGGGTTATGGTAGTGATTCAATTGGTGAAGCTGAAGTTCAAGCTTTTCTATTGGGTGCAAAATTTGGATTGTTTAATTTACTTATAGGTGTTGGATTGTTACGAGTTATTCGCAAACGCTTGCACCATCAAACGAATGTTGCCAAACAGAGAATGTGGCAAGCTTATCAACGCGGAAAAAAATCTAAGTTAAATCCAGATGAATGGCAACCTGAATTACTGTGGAATTTACCTTTAGCTGAAGTTAAAGCGATGTTTTGTCTACAGTGATAAACTATTATTTAATAGTGATAGTTTTTTTCGCCATGTATGTAGGTACTATCGAAGCAGCAGAAATTTTAAATCGAAGTTAGTCCAATTTTACTGGAAAATTTATTTTTTTCCCTTCCCGAAAATCACTAAGAAGTTGTGCAAAAGCACGACTTCTTTCAATACTCTTCGTGATTATGTTCTCTAGTGTACTAGGAATCGCAATTCCTATTTCATGCATTTTAACTACGAATGAATGTTGTTTTTCGCCAGTCATCAACTGAATTTCTAGTTGATTCTTATTCTCATACATTTTTATTTCTACTACGATCAAAGGCTCATCAATAGTTTCTCTACCAGCAAATTCAGGTATGCTAAACGTCTTTACCCTTCCTTCCTTAACATAAACTCCGTTCCAATATTCTAAAAACTTTTCTGGGCTAAATTCATATTTATGTCCGTTCAACTAAGTCAAGATAACAAAATTATCGCAAACAGTAGTAGAGATGGAACGATTAGTACTTCCTCTATACCTCTTGTTCATCTTTCGTCGTCAATTGCTTAATCACCAACTGTACGGCTAAAGCTAATAAACCAACTCCAACTATGCCAAAAATTCCGGTTCCTAAAGCAACCACTCCTACAACTAAAGTTCTTACTGCTGAAGAAATACTCACTACCATCGGATTATCTGAGGTAACTGGTTTATTCGCGAAAGTTGTTGCGATCGAAACCATTAATTTATAAAGTGCAAACCCCAATCCTCCACACATTGTTGCTCCGATTACACAACGTAAGGGAGTTGGTTGATTTTCTTGATTCTCGCTTTGTTCGCTTAATTTTTCTTCACTCATAATTTCTTAATGCCTTCGGGGTTAATTTTTTCTTAAATTGCCAATTGCTATTGCACCTGAATCCCATGATTTATCAACCGGGTGACGAACAATTCTAAATCAACTGAGGGAATCTCTTCTCTCAAACACAATTTTACTTTTTCCGCTTTCTCTTGAGAATCGCATAAAGCAAACACACTAGGGCCACTACCCGACATCATCGTTCCTAAGATGTCATATTTCGTAAAAGTTTCTTTCAACTTCAATACTTGGGGATATTCTGGCAATACTACCTTCTCTAAATCATTATGCATTTTCTGCGCGATTTCTTTCCCATCTTGATGCAGAATTGCTTGAACTATTTCTCCTGAATGTACCGCACTCGCACGCGCTGCTAAACTTTCTGTATCCTTAATATAACTACCACTAAATAATGAGCGATAAGTATTGTAAGCCCAACCTGTAGAAACTTCCAAATTGCGATACTTCGCCAATACTATATATATCTCTCCCAAACCTGATAAAGGAGAAAGTGCTTCACCTCGACGAGTGGCGATCGCCGTTCCTCCTCCGATGCAAAATGGTACATCAGAACCAAGTTGCGCTCCTAATTCTTCTAATTCGGAACGGGTTAATCCCAATTTCCATAATAAATCAATACCGACTAAAACTGCTGCTGCATCTGTTGAACCCCCAGCCAAGCCAGCCGCGACGGGAATGCGCTTGTGAAGTGTAATATCCACACCCCCATAAGTTGCAAAACTATCGGGAAATTCTTGTGTCATTAATTGGGCTGCACGATAAGCCAAGTTTCTATCATCTCCGGGAACAATGGGATTATCGCACCGCAATCGAATCAACTGTACACCGTTTGCTTCCAAATCTATTTGGTCTGCAAGTTCTATACTTTGCAATATCATCGCTAACTCATGATAACCATCGGGGCGATCGCCAATGATTTCTAAGTATAAGTTGATTTTGGCTGGAGCAATTAAGGTGTAGCTACGCATCTTGATTTTCTAATTCGTTAGCTAAGTTTACCCACTGCATGACGCTTAATTCTTCCGCGCGAGCTTGGGGGTTGACGCTTAACTTTTCCAATAATTTTGTCAGATTTTCGCGCTCTATTATAGATTGCAAATTATTTCGTAACATTTTACGTTTGGCACTAAATCCCAATTTGACCAAGGTTTCTAATTTACGGGGGTTCTTTGCGACAATTTCCCTCTCTCGCGGAACTAACCTAATGACAGCAGAATCAACTTTTGGTGGTGGATAAAAAGCGATACTGGGTACCGTACAAATCATCTCGCAATCTGCTAAATATTGTACCCTTACCGATAGCGCTCCAAATGCTGGTCTTCCTGGTTTCGCTACAATCCTTTCGGCAACTTCTTTCTGCACTAATAATACTATTGAATCGTAAGGCTGGGGATTCGGACTACCAATCTTGCCCAACAACTTTTCGATAATAGGTCCGGTAATATTGTAAGGAATATTAGCTACTACCTTATTCTGATTTTGAAACTGGGGAAAGTCTTTAATTAAAGCTGGTAAATCCAAAGTTAAAAAATCTTCATTTAATAATAAAAAATTATCCTTATCGCCCAACTTCTTAACTAATAGCTTACATAAATCCTCGTCAATCTCCACCGCTACTAAAGATTTTACTTTCTCTAAAAGCTGCTGAGTTAATACTCCTTTTCCCGGACCAATTTCCAACACCTTGTCATCCGATTTTAATTCTGCGGCTTTAATAATGCTACTCAAAGCCTTGTCACTGCGTAACCAATGCTGAGCAAGGGACTTGCGCGGTTTCACTCTCTATTCCTCCGTTCATTTCTTAATTATCCAGTATCCCTAAAAGTCCATTTCTTACTTTTACCTTATTTTTTACACCTATTTCTATAGTAACTTTGCACTATTGTATTCACAATTTGGTATTTTCATCTCGTTATGGGAGGACTACTTCAATCATTACATAAAACAATTGTACTACAACAGATAATGAGAAAAACCATTAAAATGCAGCAATTATTATTAGTCTAAGTAAAAGTAATTTTGATAATAAATTCGGTTATTTCTCCCAGGAGTAGATTTACATGATAAATACCACCATGTTTATTTACCATAATTTTATAGCTGATGGATAGTGCCAGTCAGAAAATATTTCCAACTGATTTATTAGTAAAGAAGGCGTGGGATAGTTAAAATTGAATTTGGAGATGAATCCCGAAATCGTTATCGTAAATGTTAATCGCGACTCGGTTACGATCGACAAGTTTGGTGTGAACAAGGGATTTGAAGTAATGAGCATCAATCGCGTTCAGCGCAGCCGTGCAGCTGATCGCAAGAATATTTATCAACGCCTGATTGAGTTGAGAAAAGTAACAATGAATCGGGGAAAGGAAAAGGTGATAACGGGCATAACCGCCCGTACCACAAGAGCTATTTCATCGATAAATTAAAAAGCGATCGCGAGCAAGAATTCCATCACTCGCGATCGTTCAGGTATTGGGTAAAGTTTGATTGCTGTTCCCTACGCAAGTCTTCTGTGGTGAAGACTATAGTTAATTGTGCATTTGGCATTAATTGCCTCAATGATTTGTAATGTCTTTCAATTTCTCCTCGGGTTTTTGTTCGAGCAATGCACATCTGGTAACCCGAACTAATGGAGCGAAATATGCACCAAGGTGCTTGTGTTTGATTTTGGTTGTTGTTGATCATTGTTTTAACTATAGACAATTAGAGAGTTATTAAGTTTTTTTTGTAAATGCCGCAAACCGAGACTTGTGGGCAATCTCCCAGTATTACTGGCGTGTCCGGTAAGGTTTAAGCGGTAAAAGTTATTTTGCTTTTGCAAAACCTGATAAAATATTAAGCATAAGCAAAATAGAAGTCAACCATTTTGCCAATGCTTAAAAATTTTGCATATGCGATAATAAAAAAAATATTATGAAAACCTTTGAGAATGGCGCGTCCAAAGAAAAGTGCACAGGATACCAAGACGGTAGGGTTGAGAATTTCCGCGAAACAATGGGATTCTCTCAAAGCGATAGCGGAATCTATCGGAATGAACAGGACGGAACTTATAAGCAAGATAGCAGAAGGAGAAATAGCCATCACTCCCCAAAAAAATCAGTTGGCAGTGATGGGAAAATCCTAGATCGGCTCAAGCTTTTGCAACATGAATACTTATCATATTTAGTTGAGCATAGACAGAAACTAAAAGAAAACCTTGATCAAAACATTGCCAAAGAACAAAGTTTTAAAAAGGCAATAACAGAGCTTGAGCAAGAGATACAGGAAATAATTTCTGCATCTCGGGCAAATAATGAATCAAAATAACCGTCCTAGCAAGGTGCGCTAGGGCGGTTTTTATTAAAAAAAAAAGTTACTCACGTGGGACCTAAAAACAACTAGTGAGGGAATAGATCATGAAAAAAAATAGAAATAAAAGTGTAAGTGTATGAAGGTAATTCAATTAGAACTTTCTAGTACAGAGCTTAAGCTTGAGCAATCAGCCTCAAATTTC
>ERZ1740059.344-NODE-344-length-25772-cov-7.225337_pt1 | contig 25772 bp, 25 predicted proteins | sample MGYA00581744_ERZ1740059 | MGnify/ENA primary metagenome ERZ1740059 (study PRJEB43018, sample SAMN04849738) | marine metagenome | isolation source: floating plastic debris | place: Pacific Ocean | collected 2008-08-28 | study: EMG produced TPA metagenomics assembly... | reverse complement strand
CTCTGCGACAATCCGCGTTGATCATTTAGGCATAATACCTGATAAAATTACTCGGCATCACAGTTATGCATTGGCTTCGCCGCTGCAACTCATTGGTCTGGTACGTGTCGTCGCAGCGTCGATCCTGTCGCGCCGCCTCTGGTTGCGGGATCCGAGCCCGAAACGCGCGCTCATAAGTTTCTGTCGGCGTCGTCACTCTTCATGAGCGGAGTAGGGAGCGAAGAGTGTCCAGATGTCGAACCACGCCGATCGGGCGCCCTTGCTCGGTGATGACGATCGGGTCGGTCGCATCGAGTTGAGCCTCGATCAGCTCGCGCAACGGAGTTTCGACCGGAAGGCGGCGACCCTGCGGCGCATCGTCCGCCGAGATCGGCTGCATGACCTCGGAGGCGCGAAGCACGTTCAGCGGGTTCATATGCGCGACGAACTCAGCGACGTAATCGGTGGCGGGGCGCAGCACGATATTCTGTGGCGTGTCGAGCTGGACGATACGCCCTCCCTCCATGATCGCGATGCGTGAGCCGAGCTTCATGGCCTCATCAAGATCGTGGCTCACGAAAATGATCGTGCGTCTCAGCTGCGCCTGAAACTCAAGCAACTCGTCCTGCAGCTTTGTGCGGATGAGGGGGTCCAGCGCGGAGAACGGTTCGTCCATCAACAGAATTGGCGCTTGTGTGGCGAAAGCTCGCGCCAGTCCGACGCGCTGCTGCATGCCGCCCGACAGCTCCGCGACCTGCCGGTCGGCCCAGGAACCGAGGTGAACGAGGTCGAGCTGTTCGCGCGCGCGGCGCTGGCGTTCCGCGGTTGGAACGCCAGCCAATTCGAGCCCAAAGGCGACGTTCTCAAGGACGCTGCGCCACGGCAGCAAAGCGAACTGCTGGAAAACCATCGCCACACGCTCGGAGCGGATGCGCCGGAGCGCGCGCTCGTCGCACCGCGCGACATCGAGCAGTTCGTCGCCCGTCGATACCAGCACCGAGCCTCGCACGATCGGGTTGAGGCCATTGACCGCGCGTATCAGCGTCGACTTGCCAGACCCCGATAGGCCCATCAGCACGACGATCTCGCCTTCCGCCACATCAAGCGAGCAGTCGTGAACGCCCAGCACCTGGCTGGTTTCCGCCTGGATCTCTTCGCGCGTCTTGCCCGCGTCCATCAATCCCAGCGCTGTCTCGGGTTTCTCGCCAAAGACGATCGACACATTCTCAAAGCGGACCATCAGGTCGTCGGGCTGATCGGGAGCCGTCATGTCTGCGGCTTCCGAAACAGCCGATCGAGAATGATCGCCACCAGCACGATCGCGACGCCGACTTCAAACCCCTTGGCGATATTGACGGTGTTCAGCGCCCGAAGCGTCGGCACGCCGAGCCCGTCCGCGCCGACAAGCGCGGCGATCACCACCATAGAGAGCGACAGCATGATCGTTTGGGTCAGACCGGCCATGATCTGCGGCATCGCATATGGCAGCTCGACCTTCATCAGAACCTGCCACTTTGAGGCGCCGAAGGCCTGGCCGGCCTCGATCAACGGTTTCGGCGTCGAGGTGATCCCCAGATGCGTGAGGCGGATCGGCGCCGGGATCGCAAAGATCACCGTTGCGATCAGGCCCGGCACCATTCCGAGCCCGAAGAGGATCAGAGCCGGGATCAGATAGACGAATGTCGGGATCGTTTGCATCAGATCGAGCAAGGGCCGCAATCCCGCGTAAAGCCAGGGTCGACGCGCGGCGGCGATCCCGATCGGCACGCCCAGGCCCATGCAAACCAGCGTGGCGGCGAGAACGAGCGCCAGCGTCTCGGTCGTTTCCTCCCAATACCCCTGGTTGATCACGAGCAGGAGACCCAAAGCCGTGAAAGCGGCGAAGGCGATAGAGCGTCGTGTGACATAGGCCAGGACCGTCGCCGCGGCTATAATCATGAAGGGATGCGGCGACTGAAGAATGAACAGCAGGGCGGAGATCACGCCGTCGAGCCCGAAAGCGAGCCCGTCAAAGAACCATGCTGCGTTCTGTGTCAGCCAGTCGACCGCGGCTTTGGCCCATTTCCCGATCGGGATCTTATGGTCTTCGAGCCATTCCAATTTCTTGCCTATCAACGAGCGTAGAGATGTCGTGACCGCTTACCGCAACAAGCGGTCACGTCGATGGTCCGGGGTGCGCTCAGAGGCCCAGCTCGGCCTTAACGGCGGCCAGTCCGTCGCCGCCGTCTGACGTCGAAACTCCGGCGAGCCACTGGTCAAGAACGTCTGGATTGGCCTTGAGCCACGCTTCGGCGGCGTCCTGCGGATCCTCGCCGTCGTCCAGGATCGCGCCCATGACCTCGTTCTCCATCGCGAGCGAGAACTGGAGGTTCTTCAAAAGCGCGCCGACGTTCTCGCACTCCGACACGTACCCGGCGCGCGTATTCGTGAAGACCGTGGCGCCGCCGAGATTGGGCCCGAAATAGTCGTCGCCGCCAGTCAGATACGCCATTTCGATATTGGCGTTCATCGGATGCGGCTCCCAGCCGAGAAACACAATGCCTTCGCCGCGGCTCGCCGCGCGCGTCGCCTGGGCGAGCATCCCTTGTTCGGAGCTCTCGACGACCTCGAACCCTTTAAGGCCAAACGCGTCGCTTTCGATCATCTCAAGGATCAGGCGATTGCCGTCATTCCCAGGCTCGATACCGTAGATCTTTCCATCAAGCTGATCGCTAAACTTGGCGATGTCGGCAAAGTCTTTGAGACCTGCGTCGTGGAGCGACTTGTTCACAGCCAAGGTATATTTCGCGCCCTCGAGGTTCACGCCGACGGTGTCGACGGTTCCCGCCTCCCGATAAGGGGCGATGTCGCCCTCCATCGTCGGCATCCAGTTTCCAAGGAATATGTCGATGTCGTCATTTGCGAGCGACGTATATGTCACCGGCACCGAGAGCACCTTGACGTCGGTCTCGTATCCCAGAGCTTCCAGAACGACCCCGGTGAGAGCCGTGGTCGCAGTGATGTCCGTCCAGCCGACATCCGAGAAGCGAACCGTCTTGCAGCTCTCTGGCTCCGCGGCCGCGGCGCTTTGGCTGATGGCCCCTGCGAGCAGTATGCCCAAGAAAAACCGTGTGCGCATTTTGGCTCCCTTTCGTTTTCATTCCGCCGCCTAGACTGAGCGGATCCGCATCATAGACGTCACTCAGGCAATTCATTGGGCATTCGTCAATGCTGCATGCGCTGAACCATCAGAGGCTGTGCCCTCGAACGGCTCGCAGAGAATTTCTTTGCCGCGCAACCTACATGAGGTCGTGCGGGCGCAGCTCGCGCCAAATTTGCAGGGTCGAAAGCTGGCCCAGAACTCGCGGTTTAGGAGACGATAGGTGTGTTTCGCTGCATCGAACTCCCGTCGGAGTTGTTCGTGATCGCCGACGTTCACGGCGATTTCGATTCACTTGTCGCCGCGCTCGATCTGGCTCCGAACAATGCGCTGATCCTTCAACTCGGGGATCTCGTCGACCGCGGGTCGTTCTCTCCGCTCTGTGTCGAATTGATGCTGAGCCTTGTTGAGCAAGGACGCGCGATGCTTGTGGCGGGCAACCACGATGTGGCGCTGGCGGACGTCGTGGCCGGCAAGAGATCACCGACGCCCGGGCGCGCCGAGACTTTGGAGCAGTTCGCCGCCTACTCGGACGATCTGCTCGCATCCTTTGTCGCATCTGTGCGCTCCTCGCCTTTGTGCATACGGGCCGGCGACTACGCGTTTGCGCATGCTGCCTGGTCTCCCAAAATGGAGACGGAGCAGCTCTGGAGCGACGATCTGAAACGCTTGGCCCTTGTTGGCGAGAGACGTCCCGTGGACGGCGCCCGCAGACCGGTTACAAGCCATGGTTGGATTGACCGCATCCCCCAACGACGCTGTGTTTTTGTCGGCCACGAGGTTCGCAGCGGCGACGCGCCGCTAAAATGCGAAAACGCTCGCGGCGGCACGGCGGTGTTTCTCGATCTTGGTTGTGGAAGCGGCGGCCCGCTGGGGTGCGCCCATATCCGAGACGGCGAGATCACTCTGCATTCAGTCCGAGCCGGATCTTCCTGAGCCGCGCGTCGCACACCTGACCGCCGCCGCCGTCTGACCCGCTTTTCGAGTTGACTCTGCCGATGCTGTTCTTCTAGAAATGAACGAACGTTCATTTATGAAGGCTGAGCACATGGCCGAAGCGCGTCCTCACTCATCAATGGCGCCGCAGCGTTTTCTGGACGCGGCCGCCCGGTTGTTCGCGCGCGACGGTTTCCACGCGATCTCGATGCGCGACATCGCCCGAGAGCTTGGGGTCACGCCCGGCGCGATCTATGCCCACTACCCGTCGAAAATGCGGATCCTCGCGGCCGTCTATGAGGAGGGCGTTCGGCGGGTCGCCTCAGCCGTCGACGCCGCGCTCGCCTCTGCGCAGGATCCCTGGGTCCAGCTTGAGCGTGCGTCGGCCGCGCATCTGGGCGAGATCCTCGACCGCGACAGCGGATACGCCTCGGTCGTGATCCGCGTGCTGCCTGCGGATGCGCCGGAGCTTGCGGAAGAAATGACAGAGCTTCGCGACCAGTACGAGGCGCGGTTCCGCACGTTGATCGCCGCGCTCCCGCTGCCGCCCGAGACCGATCGCACGCTCTTTCGCATGACGCTTTTCGGCGCGTTGAACTGGACGCCGGTCTGGACCCGATCCGGCCAGAAAGCGCCGGAAGACATCGCCCGTGCGATCATCGCCATGCTTCGCCCCGCCGAAGTCACACCCGTCGACGCCTGAGGAGAAAGGACGCGAAATGACCGAACTGGCAAACCCTCCCCGCGTACTGGTCACCAAGATCGGCCTTGACGGGCACGACCGCGGCAGCAGACTTGTCGCTGCGTTCCTGCGCGACGCCGGAATGGAGGTGATCTACACGCCTCCCTGGCAGCAGATCGACCACGTCGTCCGCCTCGCGGAAGAAGAGGATGTGGACGTGATCGGCGTCAGTTCGCTCTCCACTGATCACCGTCTGATCCCGAAGATGATGGACGCCCTGCGCACCCGCGGGCTGGCGCATGTCAAGGTGATCGTCGGCGGCATCGTGCCGGATGAAGACGTCGAAGAACTGACGAATGCCGGCGTTTCGGCCGTCTACCACCCCGGATCGGGGCGAGAGGACATTGTCGCAGGCGTCGGCCGGTTCGCCCAGGACGCGCAGGCTGAAAAAGAAGGGGAGATGGCATGAGCCTCGATCATCATTCGCATGACCCGCTACAGCTTGCGCTGCCGGGGTTTGAGCAGGCTGAGAGGACGTGGCGCGCGGAGTACTACGCGCAGACCGGCGGCGCGCCGAACCCGACGAACCGTTCCGGCATCGAGGTCAAGCCGCTCTATACGCCGGCCGATTGGTCGGGCGCGCGCTACATGGAGGCTCTTGGCTTCCCGGGGCAAGACGCCATGACGCGCGGGATCTACGCCAGCATGCACCGCGGCCGCGCCTGGTCGCAGCGTCAGCTCATCGGGTTGGGGATCCCAACGGACTACAACGCCCGGCTCAAGGCGATGATCGCTGGCGGGGTCGACGCCGGCAGTCTGATCCCTTGCAATTCAGTCTACCGCGGCTATGACGCCGACGAGGTCGACCCGCTGCTTTTGGGCACCTGCGGCGTGGTGGTGAACACGGTCGACGACATGACGACGTGCTATGACGGCGTGCCGGTCGGCGAACTGTCGACCGCGCTCAACGACCCGTCGCCTTTCACGTTGTTGGCGCTCCTGATCGCGACGGCTGAGCAGCGGGGGATCCCGGCTGACCGTCTCGTCGGCACCTCGAACCAGAGCGACTACATCTCGCATTTCGTCTGCAACCACATGTTCTTCCGGCTCGCGTTGCCTGGCGCCCGGAGGGTTCTCGTCGATCACATCGCATACTGCCGAGAGAAAATGCCTCGCTGGAACCCGCTCTCCATCGTCGGCCAGCACATGCAGCAGGGCGGCGCGACGCCGGCGGAAGCGATGGGCTTCACGCTCTCGACTGCGATCCAATACGCCGAGGACTGCCGCGCGGCTGGCATGGACATGAACGACGTGTTGCCGCGCTTCACTTTTTTCTTCGACATCTCGATCAGCTTTTTCGAGGAGATCGCGAAGTTTCGCGCGGCGCGTCGGATCTGGCGTCGGCTTTCACAAGAACGCTTCGGCGCCACGGAGCCGAAGGCCTGGCGTTTCAAGTTCCATGGCCAGACCTCGGGCGTCGACCTGACCCGTGAGCAGCCGCTCAACAATGTCGCCCGGGTCGCGGCGCAAGCGATCGCCGGGATCTTCGGCGGACTTCAATCTCTGCATACCGACGCCTATGACGAGGTGCTGAGCGTGCCGACGGAAAAGGCCGCGCGCATCGCGATCGCGACCCAGGAGATCCTCAAGCACGAAGCGCGGCTCACAGACGTGATCGATCCGCTCGGCGGCTCTTACTATGTCGAGGCGCTGACCGACCAGATGGAGGCCGAGATCGAAGCGGTGATCGCCAGGATCGACGATGCAGGCGGCATGTATGCGGCCGTTGAGGACGGTCTGGTCCAGAGAATGATCGGCGAGAGCGCCCTGGCGCATCAGGCGAAGGTCGATAACGGCGAGCTGCCGATCATCGGCGTGACGCGCGCGCGTATTCCGGAGGCGGAAGAGGAGACGCGCGAGCCGCTTCGCCCGCCGCCGATGGAGCGGATCGAAACCCAGCTCGCACGACTAAAGGCGTATAAGACAGATCGCGACCAGACGGCGGCTCAGCGCGGCCTGGACGACCTTGCGCGGGCGGCCGAAAGCGAGAACGAGAACGTGTACGCCGCGGTCGTCGCCGCCGCGCGCGCTGGGGTCACGCATGGCGAGATCTGCGGCAAGTTGCGGGCGGTTTACGGCTTTGGCGATCCGCTGATCGTGCCATGACCGCGACGGAGCCGGCGCCGCAGGCGCGATCCCTGGCGGAACGGCTTGTCGCCGGCGAACGCGCCGCGTTGGCGCGCGCGCTCACGGTTCTGGAGCGCGGCGGCGCACGCGCTCGCGCGTTGCTCGCAGCGATCGCGCCCCATCTTGGCGGCGCGACGGTGGTGGGCTTCACCGGCCCGCCCGGCGCTGGGAAATCGACGCTGGTGGGCGCTTTCGTCGCGCAGGAGCGGGCGGCGGGCCGCACCGTCGGCGTCATCGCCGTCGACCCTTCGAGCCCGCTCTCTGGCGGCGCGATCCTGGGCGACCGGCTGCGGATGAGCGCCCACGTCGCGGATGACGGCGTCTTCATTCGTTCGCTCGCCAGTCGCGGACATGTCGGCGGACTGAGCCCAGCCGCCGCCGCCGGCGTCGACGCTTTCGACGCGGCCGGATGGGACGTCGTGGTGCTTGAAACCGTCGGCGCCGGCCAGTCGGAAGTCGAGATCGCCGAGATCGCCGACATTCGCGTCGTTCTTAACGCGCCTGGCCTCGGCGACGAGGTGCAGGCGATGAAGGCGGGCATTCTCGAGATCGCCGACATCCTCGTCGTCAACAAGGCGGATCAACCAGCCGCGGACCGGATGACGCGCGGCCTTCAGGCGGCGCTCGCGGTGTCCGTGGGGCGGAGAGAGACCGCGATCCTTCAGACGGTTGCGACGACGGGCGAGGGCTTAGAGGCGCTCGCGGAAGAGATACTTCGACGCGTGCAGACGCTTCCGCCGATCCGGATGCGACGCCTCCGTCGGGCGCGCCGGATGATCTCCTACGCCGCCAATGCGGCCGTTGCGCGCCGCCTGGCGACGCCGGATCAGTACGTCGATCAGCTTGCGGAGGATCTGCTCTCGGCCGAGATCGACTCGGAGGAGGCGGCGCGCCGGTTTTTCGCAGCTCTGTCGAAATGACGAACCCGCATCCAAGCCCGATCGCGGCGGCGGGGGCTCGGCTCTGTTTGCCGTCGATACATGTCGCGCTGCGCTCGATGAAGAACAGGGCCCTGTCGCCGAACACGCATCCGAAAGCCGACGGCGCCTGCTCGATCGCTCTGGCGCATCGCCCCGTAATCGGAGGTCGGCTTACGTCATAAAGGCTGTGCGGATCGCCTCGGACATTGCATCGCAAATGGGGCCATTGGCGCCGCTCGCCTTCTGCAGGACCAGATACGTCGGATAGCTGGCCTGGATGTCTGGCAGGGCGCGCAGCCCTGTCATATCCTCCGCAGCGCTTAACAGCCCCACGGCGATCCCGGCTTGCACAGCGGCGCGAACGCCCGTTGCGCTCTCGCTGGTGAAGGCGATCTGGTACTGGCGCTGCGCGTCGTTCAGACCGGACAAGGCGCAATCCCGCCACCAGCAATCCCGATCAAAGACAGCGACGGGCAGAACCGCCAACGCAGAGAGATCATGGTCTTGGCTGCACATCCAGACCAGCTTGTCTTCCCGCAAAACACGATCGTCCGGACCCGGCGCAGGCACTTCGTGAACCGCGAGATCAAGCGCGCCGGACTGAAGCGCCGCGCTGAAGCCGGCGCCAAGGGCGCAGTGAACCTCGAGTTCGACGTCAGGGTGCTGCGTTGCGAAGGATGCGATGATCTTGGCGAGTTCGGACCGACCATGATCATCCGACATTCCGATCCGCAACTTGCCCTTGAGACCTCCGCCCCGCAGTTCCGAAAGCGTGGCGTCGAGCGATTGGACGACCTGTCGCGCCACCGGTCGCAGTTTCTCTCCGGCGAGGGTCAGCGAAACGCCTCGTCCGTGACGGCGAAACAGCGGCTGTCCGACGACCTCTTCCAACTGTCGTATCTGAAGGCTCGCCGCGGATTGAGACCGACCGATGCGTTCGGCGCCGCCCGTAACGCTGCCGGCGTTCTGGATGGCTAGAAAAGTGCGTAGATGATCGCTGTTCAGGTGAGACATGGTATTCGATTTTTCGAAGGCTGAATCCAGAGCTACTCGTTTCTCACATGGCTGTCGAGGCGCTACTCTTCTCTCAAAGCGCAGGAGACCGCCATGTCAGTTTCAGAAATTGTGCAATTGGCCCAACCGGGCGCGAGGCGCATTTACGCCTTCCTGATCGCGGCGCTGATTGCGCTGATCCTGTGGCGGCCCGGCTTCGCCCTTGAGATTGCGCAATTCGTCGTGCTGGGCATGGTCCATGTCGCACCGCTCGTGATCCCCGGCGTCTTGCTCGCGGCGTGGATCACGGCAAGCGGCGCCGGTGATCACGTGGCGGCGGTGTTTCACGGCAGGCCTGCGCAGACCATCGTCGCCGCCACCGTCGTCGGCGCGTTGCTGCCCGTCTGCGGCGTCACTGTCCTGCCGCTGATGGCGGGGCTTCTCGCGGCGGGCGTTCCGCTGGCCCCGGTCATGGCGTTCTGGCTTTCCTCTCCGATCACGGGACCCGCGATGCTGTCGGCGACGGCCGCGACCCTGGGGTGGGAGTTCGCTCTTGGGAAAACACTGGCCGCCATCGGGCTGGGGCTTCTGGGCGGCGGAGTGACGGCGTTGATGGCGAACCGCGATTGGGCGATGTCGCCGCTGCGCGCCAACCGGATCGTCGGAGCGCTTGGCGGTCGGTGTGGCGAGGAGGCGGCCGATTTCGATCCACGCGTCTGGCGCGAGCCGGCCCGACGCGCCCGCTTCGTGCGGGAAGTCTGGTCGATCACTCGTCTGATCCTGCTGGTCCTCACACCCGCCTTCGCAGCGGAGTTTCTTCTGAACGCATGGTTGGAGCCGAACGCCGTCGCGGCCTATGTCGGACGGGACAGCGCCTTCGCCGTGCCATTGGCGGTCTTTGTCGGCGGCCCGGCCTATATCGACGGTTACGCAGCCCTTCCGCTGACGCGGGCTCTGTTGGAGGCTGGCATGTCATCGGGCGCCGCCATGGCTTTTCTGGTCTCCGGCGGCGTGGTCAGCATCTGGGGCGCCATGGCGATCTTTCCCGTGCTCAAACCGAAACCCTTCCTGCTCTATCTCGGGTTGGCCGCGGCGGGGTCGATGATTTCAGGATGGGTCTTCGGAGCGCTCTACGGAGCTTGAGAACCGGCCACACGCATCCCAACCCGTGCGATCGTCACAGGAAGCGACGCGCATCCGCGCTGAACGCAAGATCCGACGTCAAATCTGATCGGGCTTCTCAAGCAGGCCGTCTATGATGCCCTGCAGGCGGCCTACGCGGCGCCGCCTCGAGACGTCGGTTGATGCAAAAGCGATAGCGTGAAGATGGTGGGTGCGATGGCTGAATTTGCGTTCTCGTTGACCTTGAGCTTTCTGCTCACTCACGAGTTGGATGCGATGCGCGGTCGCGAGTGGAAAATCCTACCCGGCTTTCGATCGTTGCCGGATCAGTCTGGTAGAGATCTGTTTATAATCCTCCATCTACCGCTTTTCGCTGCGTTGCTGTTGTTTTGCTGGAGCTCCGATCAAGGGACGCAAGAGGTTGCACGATCAGTTGTCGCTCTTTTCGGGATTGTGCATCTCGGTCTCCACTGGTTGTTTCGAAATCGGCCCGGCTATGACTTTGGCTCGGTTCTAAGTCGGGCGTTGATCTGGGGGTATGCGCTCACTGGGATTGCATATCTCGCGATCACACAGGCCGTTTAGCGCCTGCCCCAGCGCGTGAGATGGCGTGTCTCTCACCAAGATCGCTTGCGTGGGCGAGGGGTCGCTTCGGGGCGGCGGATTTCAGACGAAACCGAAGGAGCAGGTTTTGAAGTCGATCGTGTTGAGGGGCTACGCGGATGCGGCGGTTGACCTGATCGAGGCTTACGAGGCGGTGTCGTCAGCCGAACTGTTTGCGCCCGTACGCGAACATTTGCCAAGCCGGCCCGTTCAAGTGCTGGATATCGGCGCGGGAACCGGGCGCGACGCCGCCTGGTTCGCGGCGCAGTCGCATCGCGTCTTGGCGGTCGAGCCCGTCGACGCTTTGCGAAACGCTGGAATGGCGCGACACTGGTGCTCAAGACTCTCATGGATCAAGGATACGCTGCCTGAGCTTTCGCAGACGCTCGCGCTTGGCGCGAAGTTCGATCTGATTGTGCTTTCGGCTGTCTGGCATCATCTCGACCGAGACGAACGAGAGGCCGCTTTTCCGGTATTGCGGTTGCTCGCTTCGGACGGGGGCAAGGTGGTGATGTCGCTCCGGCACGGGCCCGGCGTGCAATCGCGACCCGTGTATCCCGTCCGCGCGTCGGACACGGAAGCGCTGGCGACGCGCAGCGGCTTTGCAAAGCTAGGCGAAACGCACACGCCGTCGGCTCAAAAGCATAACCAGACAAGCGGCGTGACCTGGACTTGGCTTGTGTTTCAAGCCGCCTGAGCCAGGGCGAGAGCACCCGGCCGGCGAACCGTGCGATCTGCGCCGCCGTCGACCCTCAGGAGCGGTCGACGATGCTTTTCGCGAATGCTTCCGTCAGCTCGGCGTCGCCGCTGATCAGCATGAAGCTCAGACCTTCGCGGGTCCATGACGCCGTCCGGAGCTGATCGAAGTCCTCAAACGACAGGTCAACGTCCGGGGCGCCGTCGGATCGAACGATGCACAGCGCGATCGGCAAACCGCTTGCAGACTGAAACGCCAACTGAATGAGGGGTTCGCCGTCGAAGCCAAGGACCTGCGCGCGGCGAAAGACGACAGTGTCGAAGGGTTCGACGTATGGTGACAGCTCTGCGCGGAGCATTTGGCCCGCCCGATCGACCTGCGCTTGACGCTGCGCGGCGTCGTGGTCGGAGCTCGACAGCGTTTCCGGCACATAGAGCGCATGATAGGCGGCCGCGTAGTCGCGCCAGTCGTCGAGTTTGGTCCGTTGATCGAACGCTCCGCTGACGATCCATCCCACGGGGGCCGCGATCGCTGCGACGAGACACGCGACCGCGGTCAGCTTCCACGGCGTCGTGCGCGCGACGTCTTTTGTCGGTTGCGCGGCGGCGATGTGCGGCGGCGGCGCGGGGGAAAGCGGCAGGACTGCGTCGAACGCTTCTCGGATCTGCTGGGTCGGCGCCGCGAGCAGATCCAACCGCGCCTGAAGTCCGGGGTCCGATGAAAGCCGGCTCTCGATCGCGGCAGATGCGGCGTCGTCGAGCTCGCCATCCAGAAAAGCCGTCAACTCTTCATCTGAATACGGGCTTTTCGTCGTCATGCTCGCGCTCCTTTCGCTTCCGACGACGGGGACGACAGTCGCGCGCGGGCTGCGGCCAGTCGGCTCATGACCGTCCCGATTGGGATCTCCAAAATGGCGGCTGCCTCCTTGTAGCTGTAGCCTTCGACGTAGACCAGCACGACCGCCGTGCGTTGCGCCTCCGGCAGCGCCATCACGGTCGCGAACACCTGCCGGGCGAAGACGTTCGTTTCGGTGGAAGCGCGTTCGTCAGGCAGGTCGATGTCATCCACCTGAGAAACGCCGCCGCCCTGCCGGACCGTCTCGGCGCGGAGCTCGTTCAACCAGATCCGTTGCGCGATCCGGAAGACCCACCGGTCCAGCGCCGTGCCGGGCTCGAAGAGATGCGCCTTCTCGAGGGCGCGAAGGCTCGCCATCTGAGCAAGATCGTCCGCCCGGTCGCGACGACCGGTCGTTGTGAGACAAAAACGCCAAAGCCTTGGATAGGCCTCGGCGAGCGCCGTCCTGACGCTTTCGTGAGCGTTTTTTTCTAAGGCCATCCGAATAAAACGCAGCCCAGCCGTGTTTTGACTCTGTCGCATAGAAACGACCTCAACACCAACGGGAGATCAATCGATATGAAACGTACCGTGATTGCAGCGGCTCTGGTCTGCGCCAGCGTCTCAGCCTGGGCCGGCGAAACGCCGTCCGAGCCTGGCGCGAAGGTCTACTTCGTCAATATCGAGGACGGAGCCGTCCTCTCCGGTCCCGTCAAGGTCAATTTCGGGCTCTCGGGAATGGGGGTCGCGCCCGCGGGCATCGACAAGCCCAAGACCGGCCATCACCATTTGTTTCTGAACAGAGCCCCGTTTGGGGAAGGCGAGGACGGCGCTGATGAGGCGCTCTACAGCATTCCTGCCGACGAGAACCACATTCACTACGGCGGCGGCCAAACGGAAACGACGCTTGACCTGCCGCCTGGACAGCACACGCTTCAACTGGTTCTCGGCGACCAGAACCATATCCCCCACGATCCGCCGGTGACGTCGAGCGTGATCTCGATCACCGTCGAGTAACCAGGGGTCGCGTTCCCGCCGGTTCGCCCTGCGCGCCGGCGGGACCGTCGCCCTTCGGTTCTGAAAGAGCGGTGGGCGGCGCCGAAGCGACCTGGCGCAACCCAGCTCACCCCAATCGGAGCTCAAGGGCGTCGGGGGCGAGACGTGGGGAAACGCACTCGCCCGCCGCCGCCAGACGCGTTTCTCGCTCGGGCGGGTGACGCGCGAACAGAAAAGGCGGACAACGGGTCCGACGATCGGTCGATCCTCACTCCACTGTTTTGGGACGTGGTTGAGGCGCCAGTGACAGACCCAACGCCATTACGAGGAGGATCGCCGACAGCCAGAGCGACGATCCTGGCGTTTCGCCCAAGACGAATACGGCGAAACCGACGCCCGAGACGACGCCGATAAAGTTCGCTTGGGTCGCTACGTAAGGTCCAGATCTGCGGATGATTTCAAAGAACAGCAAAGCATCCAGCGGGATCAGGATCATCAAACCGACCAGCCCAACATGTGCGCTTCCCCAGGGTTCGGCCAGCGCCTGCAGGTGCCCGCCCAGAATAGCAACAGGCGCCAAGACCAGAACGCCGACTGTCATCGCCCCAGCGGAGACTTCTGCGGTCGTCGCGCCCGCTGGCCAGAGACGCGCCGCTGCAACGTGATAAGCGCCGTAAAGGAGCGGCGCGGTCAGAGCCGCCAGAACCCATTTCGCCGGGTCCAGAAACTGAGCGCCCGGCGCCAACAGTACGGCCGCGGACGCGAGACCGAAGGCGAGCCCCGTAAGGCGCATCACGGTGATGCGCTCCAGTCCCGCAGCGACGGCGAAGGCGTAGGTGAAAACCGGCGGCATCGACCCGATCAATGTCAGCGTGCCGGCGTCGAGGTGAGGCGCTACGGTCGCCGACACCATGAAAGGCCCGACGCTGGAGAGCAGCGCACAGACGCCGTAGAAGCGGAGACTGGCCCAGTCCAATCCGGGCCAACGACCCTGCGCGCGACATATTGCAAGGAGAACGAGCGCTCCGGTCGTCCCCGGAAGCGCCACGATGGCGACAGCTGAAAAGCCGCCGGCGGCCATCTTCACGAGAGAGAAGCTCAGTCCCCAGCTGAGGCCCAGCAGCATCAGCAGAGCCGGGCCGATCCAAGGTGATCGACGGTTCATCGCCAGCTGTTCCCTAAGTGTGTCAGTCCGATCGGCTTGCCGGATGTCAGCTCGCCGTTCAAGCCGCAGATCCGCCTTGGTTCAAGTTTTCTCCGCGGCTGTGAGCGCTGACGATGCGCCCGTTCCGAGGGGCGCGTGATCGTGTCGGTTATCGGTTCGCTTGGGGGGACCCGGATGCGTGGTCGGCGCGACCGCCCGCTCTTGCCGTGGCGCGGGCAGGGAGCCGCTTCGTCAGCAACACCCATCTTTGCCCGTCGTTGATCCAATCCTCCTTCACCATCGTCCGCTCTGCGCGGAAGCCATAGCCACAGCGCTCATAAAGCCGGCGCGCCCCATGATTGGCGTCGGAGAGCATGATGCTCATCTCGCGACAGCCGGCGGCGTGGGCGATCCGCTCCGCCTCAGCCAGCAGCGCCGCGCCGTGTCCGCGGCCGCGATGCCCGGGCATCGTCGCCAGCACGTTCACGTACCAGCTGCCGGGCGCGAGGTTCTCGAGCTCCTGGAGCGGCAGAAACATGGCCGGCATGTCGGCTGGGATCGGCGCCGGCGTCTTCGGGAGCGGGTAGCCGATCAGACATGCCGCCGCTGCGCCGTCGACATCGATCATTCGGGCGTTGCGATAGGAGAAGCCGCCGGTCTCCCGCTGCGCCCGCGCGCGGCCGACGTCCCAAACGGACTGGCCCGGCTCGGTCATCCTGCGCCAGAGTAAGACGGGCAGGCCCTCGCCAGCATAGTTGATCAGCTCCACCATCGCATCTGCGTCGTCCTTGCGCCCGGGACGGGCGTTTGATGTCTCGGTCAACATGGTCTCTCAATCTGCATTCTTTTTTTGGGGAGGTGCCGCGCCGTCGGTTGTGCGGCGCGGCTCTCGGTTTGGCGGCGTCAGGCGGCGAGGTCGGCGCCGGCGCGGGGCGCGGCCCCCACGCTCTTCGCGCGCCGCAGGAAGCGGCGGTTGACCGGGCTGTGCGGCTTCAGCGCCAACCGCTCGTTCGCGAAGGCCTCGGCCGTCTCGCTAAGACCGGCGCGGATCGCCGCCTCGGTCAGCGTCCAGTCGATCACGTCGCGCTGGGCGTGGCTGCCGCCGAAGCTGTTGACGATGTAACGCGCGCCATGCAGCGCCTCGACAGCGTCGGCGTAGCGCCCGTGCCAGAAGGCCTGGAAGCCCTCGATCAAAGGCCGGCCTGTGCGCCGCGCCCAGCGCCGCGTCTCGGTCTCGGCGCCGTCGTTGCTCTGATAGCGCGCCAGGATCCGGTCGACGTCCGCCTCGCGCCCGGCGCCGAGATACGCCATCGCCGCGTGCCAGTCGTTGAACGGATAGAGCGCGCCGTCGGCATGCTGCGTCCAGCGCTCGGCCACGCTGTTCCAGCGGTCGCCGACCTCGACGCCCTCCATCTGCGCCCGCCACAGAAGCGCCGAGGCGTCCACCAGGTCGAGCGCGACGACGCTGTCGCCGGCGCCGACGCGTTCGTCATAGAGCTGCAGCACGATTTCGCGCTGCTCCAGGTCCAGATGACAGAGCGCCTTGTGCCACCAGTTATGGACTTGGATAAAGTTGCTGTCGCCGGCCCAGTAAGGCTCGCGCGCCTGCATCCAGCCGATCCCGTCCTGGGCGCGGCCTTGCATCTCCATGACATGCGCGACCGCGTGATGGGCCCAGCTGTCCAGCGGTTGGCGCGCCAGCGCCTCGCGGCCCATGGCTTCGGCGCGCGCGTAGTCGCCCGCCTCCTCGAGGCCGAACGCGTACATGCCAAGCACAATCGAATATCCTGGCCGGTCATCCGACCACTTCGGGAGCGCGCGAGCGATCCTGTCCCGCAGGTCGCGGCAGTTCGCGCGGTAGAAGTCCATCAGATGGCCTGCCTGCAGCGCCACGAGATCGTGTGGCCAGCGCATCGTGTGGCGGTCGAGCGCAACCGCGGCCGCGGTCCAGTTATTGGCGAGGAGAAGGTCGAGCGCCACCACATGCGAGCGTTCGATGTCGGCCATCGCCATGCCGCGGACGCCGTCGACCAGCGTGATCGCCTCGCGGGTCGCCTCCGGCTCCGTGGCGAGCCCGAAGAGATAGGCCTTGAAAAGCTGCGCCATGACGAACTCGGGCGCCGCGTCGACGGCTGCGTCAGCCAAGGCGACTGGGTCGCCGCGATAGAGATTAAACGTCTCAATGGCGGCGTCGAAATGGGAGAGCGCGTCCACCGTAGCGCCGGTCCACGCGTTGCCCTGACGATCCGTAATCATCTGGAACTCCGATCTGATCTGTTCTGGTCGATGCCAGCCGGCGCAGCGCCTTCCCCAGGGCTCGCCGGCTGCCGTCATGACGTATGGAGTGGCCGGCGCAGGCGGTAGTGAACTTGTGGTTCTCTTTTGCAAAAACTCAGAAGAGACCAAGAAGATCAGAGCCTTAGCTGGCGCGCCAGTCGTCGGCGCAGTTGGCGCGGCGCCCGGTGGTCGCAATCGACTGTACCCGTGGTACAGTTCGGCGAAAGGGATCGGAGCCATGGATGTCGACAAGACCCGCAAAACGCCTGCGCGCGCGCAGCTTCTGGAGGCTGCGGAGGCCGCCGTGTTGGCCAAAGGCTTCAGCGGCACCTCGATCGACGAGCTGATCGCTGCGGTCGGGATCTCGAAGAGCGGGTTCTTCTACCATTTCCGAGACAAGACCGAGCTCGCGAAGGCCTTGCTGGTTCGCTACGTGGAGCAGGACGACCGCGTCTTCGACGACGTGTTCGCACGCGCCGATGCGCTAAGCGAAGACCCGCTCCACAGCTTTCTGATCGCGCTGAAGATGCTGGCGCAGATCTTCGAGGATCTCCCGAACGGTCATCCGGGCTGCATGGTCGCCTCGATCTGCTACCATGACCAGCTGTTCGATCGCGAGGTGCGGGAGATCAACCAGCGCGCCGTGCTCAGCTGGCGACGACGCTTCCGGGAGCGCCTGGAGCGCGTCGCCGCCGCATATCCGCCAAAGCTGGACGTGGATCTCGACGATGTCGCCGACATGCTCTCGGTCATCGCCGACGGCGGCATCATTCTCTCCAAGGTCACCGCCGATCCCAAGACGCTGCCCCGGCAACTGCTGCTCTATCGAGACTTCATCCGCCTCGTTTTCCAGGGTTAGCGAGCCCGATATCCGTTCTCTGCTCGCTCGCGATCGCGTTTGGTGGCCGCGGCTCAGGAGAGAGCATGGTCCTGAAAACCAGTACTATGAACCCCGGTCAGTGCGATCTGGATGAGGTGACCGCGCCGGAATCAGAAATGGGAAAAGAGCAATGGTCGAGAAACGTGTTTGCTTCGACTTTGAGATCGACTTCTCCAATGGAGGAGGGATCCAGGGGCAAGGGTTTCGGCTAGATATTGAGGGAGACGATATCTCGGATGACGACTTGGCCCGCTACATCGTCGACGATATGCGGCTTTTGATGGTCGGCGAGGTGCGTATTCTCAACAAAAGGATCATCGATGAACCGCACAAGCGCAAAGCACTCGAAGAGAAAGGCTCTACCGCCTGAATGACGAGTCTGGCGCCTCTGATGCGGATTGACCGATTGAGGTCCAATGTCGTCGTCATCCTTCGGCCAAGCCGGTTGGCTCCGCCGCCAGGCTCAGACGTCCAAATGATCAGCCAGGGCGAGCACGCCGTCGACCTGAAACCCGAGATATCTGAACGTGGTCTCGAACTCTGTTTGTCACAGCAGAGCCTGCGTGGCCCCTAGGTTGCCGGGTCTCTATCAGATCAGGTCTGTTTTGACGGCGATTTGAGCGTCGATCGCCATGTGCGCGCGCACCGTGATCACGATCTTCGCCAACGCCAGACGTCAGCACGACTCGAGCTGAGCGGCGCAGTCCGTGCAGCCAGTCAGGCGAGGGCCGCCAACCCCACCGCTGCGCGTCCTTCATCGGTCTTGAGCGAAAAATCCGCACCGCGATGGCCGTCGGCTTCCGGGCCGGCCAGCCACGCGATGGCGCGTGCGACCCACTCGGGCGGGATATGGGCGCTCGGATCGAGTTGGCTCACCGGGTTGATCCCGCTGGCCTTGATTTGCACCTGCATTTCGGTCGCCACAGTGCCTGGGCTGAGGCCGATGACACGGACGCCCTGATCCCGGTATTCCTTGTCCGCCACGCGCGTCAGCGACAGGACGGCGGCCTTGGTCGCGCAGTAGTGGCTCCAGCCCTCCAGAGCGCTCGTCGCGGCGCCGGAGCTGATGTTGACGATGGTGCCTCCGCCGCGCGCCGCCATCTTCGGAATTGCAAAGCGCAGACCGTGATAAACGCCCTTCACGTTGACATCGACGACGCCGCCCCAGGCCTCTGGATCGCTGTCGGCGAGGCGCGCGATCGGATCGATCAGGCCGGCGTTGTTGACCAGTATATCGAGCCGGCCCGTGCGGGCGACGGCGGTGTCGATCAGGGCGCTCACGTCGGCGGCGATTGACACGTCGCAGGGAACGGCGATCGCTTCGCCGCTGGGCGCGGCGATGTCGTCGGCGATCGCTTTGATCCGGTGCGCGCTGCGCGCAGCTAGCACGACCGTGGCGCCGAGATCGGCGAGATGGCGCGCCGTCGCTTCGCCGATGCCGCGGCTTGCGCCCGTTATGATGACGGTTTTTCCGTTGAGATCAGACATGGTCATTTCCTTCTTTGAGGGTTTCGGGTGTCTGGATGGTGCGAACCTACAGCGCGGCGGAGAAGTTGCTGCGACGCCCGGCGGAGCGCCAAAGCGTTCGCGCCCGGAGGAGAGGTGAGGTCGGTTCCGGTTGGCTCGGGCCAGCGGTTTGGGCGCGCGCGGCGCTTGGATCGCTGCTGGGCCAGGCGCGGAGCGCGTTACATCATCTCGGCGAAGGCGGCCTCGATCTGCTTCGGATCGGCGCGCCATGCGGCATGCACGTCCGAAGCTGAGGCCGGGTAGACATCTTCTTCACCGGCTTGGACAGCGTCGAGCACGTCACGGACGACGGCCTCGGGCGCGTCCTTGGGCGCATCCACGGCGGCGAGCATGTCCGTGTCGATCCCGGCGGGGAAAGCGTTGACCACCGAGATGCCCTTCGGACGCAGATACGCGCGCAGGGACATGGACATCGACCAGGCGGCGGCCTTGGACGCGTTGTAGGCGGCGAACCCGGGCGCGCTGACGAACGACAGCAACGTGAGCATGTTGACGACCGTTCCGCCGCCATTCGCTTCGAGCACCGGGGTAAAGGCGCGGGTGACGTCGCGCAGTCCGTCGTGGTTCACCGCCATGTCGCGGTCGATCGACGCCTGACCCACATCGAGGGCGCCTCCGAAGCTGAGCGCGCCCGCATTGTTGATCAGCATCGTGACGTCGGCGGCGGTATGCGCGGCTGCTGCTATTTCGGCCGCGCTGGTCACGTCGAGACGAAGCGGAACGACGCGCGCAGGATCGAGCGAGATAGCGTCGGCAAGGCTGTCCGGATTGCGGGCGGACGCATAGACCTTGGTCGCTCCGCGGCGAAGCAGTTCGGCGACATAGATCCGCCCGACGCCGCGATTGGCGCCGGTGACAAGGGCAACCGAGTTCTCGATCTTCATGGGGGTGGTCCTCCGTATTCATCCGATGGACCGGGTCTAGCCCTGCGTGAAACCCCATTAAACGCATTGTAATACATTATAGTCGTGCGCATTCTGCATGAATGGACACTGACTTACTCAAGACAGTCGCACTCGTCGCACAACACGGCAGTTTTGCCGCCGCGGCGCGCGTCTCGGGCGTCGACCCGTCCTCCGTCTCGCGCGCCGTCGCCAACGCAGAGGCCGTGCTCGGCCTGCGCCTGTTTCAAAGGACGACGCGATCGCTGACCATTACTGAAGAAGGCGAGATCTATCTGCGCCGCGTAGCGCCTCTGCTGGAGGAATTGGACGCCGCGCGAGAGGCCGCGACCAAGGCGCTGCGCAAACCGTCGGGCACGCTGAAAATGACGGCATCGGTCGCGTTCGCGCATGAATGCATTGTCCCGCATCTGCGCGCCTTCCATGAGCGCTACCCGGAAATCTCGGTGGAACTGCTGCCGACGGACGCGAACCTCGATATCGCGGCGAACGGGATCGACCTCGCCGTTCGTCTGGCTGCGTCGCCAACCGGAGACCTGATCAGCACACGGCTGCTCCGGACGCGTTACGTCGTCTGCGCTTCGCCTGACTACCTGAAGACCCATTCGCCGATCCACGCGCCCGAAGACCTCGCTGCGCATGACTGTTTGCGCTTTGCCCTGCCAGAGTTCCGCACGCGCTGGCGGTTTCGTCTCGACGGCGGCGAGCCGTTCGAAGCGCCGGTCGCTGGGCGGACGATCATCGCCAATGCGCTGTCGCTGCGGCGCGCCGCGCTCGAGGGCCTCGGGCCAGTTCTGCTGGCCGACTGGCTGGTCGCTCGCGATCTCGCAGAGGGTCGGCTGGTGGAGCTGTTCCCCGACTACGACTGCGCCGCGACGGAGTTCGACACCGGCGCATGGGCGCTCTATCCCAGCCGGTCGTTTCTCCCCCGCAAGGTGCGCGTCATGATCGACTTCCTGCGAGAGCGACTTGGCGCATAGATCGCCAACAACATGCTTCGTATGACGCAAGGGCGATCGACCGGCGATGATGGACGAGATCCGCTCCGCTCCGAACGCGTCCGCTTCGATACCGCCATCAGAGATCGACCCCAAGCGCGAGGAAAACCCTGGCTGACCAGCTTGAGCCGTCGGTTGGTCTCAGGGCCGAGATATGCGTTTCTGTGGGTTGAGCGCCGCGTGATCAGTCGGAGCTTCGAAAAGCTGGCCGTCGGGCCCGGCGATAGGCTTGCGGCGGCTCGCCGAACTCTCGCCGGAACCAGCGCGAGAAATGGCTGCTGTCGGCGAAGCCGCATTCGTGCGCGATCTGCGTGATGGTCTTGTTCGAGTTCATGAGACGCCATTTCGCTTGGGCGAGCCGCATTTCGCGCCAGACGCTTTGAGGCGACTTTCGCGCTTTGGTTTGAAACGCGCGGTCGAGCTGGCGCACCGTCGTGCCGATCCGCGCCGACAGCGCGCCGATCGAGAATGGCGCGCCGATATTCTTGCGCATCAGACCGATGGCCGCCTGCACGCGCCAGTCGCCGCAGTCCTCAAGATCCTGAAAGGGCATACGCGCGACAAAATGTGATCCGCGATGCTCATCCACGACGAGCGCGGTCATGCCCTTCATGCCACGGCTGCGACCGCATCGCTGAACGAGGATTTCGACGGCGAGATCGATCGCCGCCGTGCCGCCGGGACAGGTGATCAGGTCGTCGTCCTGCACATACATCTCGTTCACCACCGGCAGGACCTCGGGATAACGATCGATCAGTTGCTGCCGGTGATGGATGTGGACGGCGCAGCGGCGGCCGTCGAGCAGGCCGGCCTCCGCCATCACGAAGCTTCCCGTGCAGAGACCGACGATCGTCGCGCCCCGTCGGTGCTCCGCCGCCAGAAACTCGAAGGTCGCTGGATGATGCTGGGAAAAAGCCGAGAGCAGACCGCCGACGACGACGATGAGATCGTAGTCGCCCGCGTCTTCGAAGACCCGCCACGGAAGGACTTCGACACCGCAGCTCGCAGAGATCGGATCTCTCGTCGCCGCCAGGCACTCCCAATGGCAAAAGACCTGCCGGCTGCGGTCGCCTTCGTCGGCGGAATGGCGCACTGCGTCGATGAACCCGGCGAACGGCAGCAGGGTGAATTGCGGAGCCAGCACGAAGCCGATGCGCACATCCGGATCAATGAGATCGCCATCGATCGCTGGCCCCGTCGAGAGGTTCATCATGCGCCGTCCAAGCCTGTCGATCCGATCAACACATTGACCGCTCCGTTCTATCCTTCAGCCTCGCGCACTTAAACAGTCCCCGCAAGCAGGAGGGCGACGCATGCGTTGGACAAGGTCGATGACACTGGTCGAGGCCCATGCTGAGGGCGAGATCGGCCGCGTCGTCACAGGCGGCGTCATCGACCTTCCCGGCGGGTCTGTTCTTGAAAAGCTCAATCATCTCAACGGGCGCGACGACGCTCTTCGGCGTTTCGCCGTCTACGAACCGCGCGGCGTCGCGCAGATGACGACGAACCTACTGCTCCCGCCGAGCCGCCCCGAGGCGGATGCGGCCTTCATTCCGATGCAGGCGGACCGCAGCCACGCGATGTCGGGATCGAACGCCATGTGCGTGACCACGGTCCTGCTCGAGACCGGCATGCTGCCGATGACCGAGCCGCAAAGCACGGTCGTGCTCGACACCGCCGCGGGTGTGATCGAGGCGGATGCGGCCTGTCGCGACGGCAAAGTCGAACGCGTCTCGCTCAATTTCTTTCCGAGCTTTTGCGAAGCGCTGGACGTCAGGCTTGAAGTCGAGGGGCTCGGCTCGATCACCGCCGACATCGCTTTCGGCGGCGTCTACTATGCGCTCGTCGACGTCGCAGAAGTCGGATTGACGATCTCTCCGACCGATGCGCGGTCGCTCGTCGACGTCGGCAATCGGATCAAGGCTGCGGCCCGCGCGCAAGTCTCGGTTCGACATCCCGAAACGCCGAGTTTTGACTCGGTCGATTTCGTCATGTTCACGGAAGTTCTTGATCCCGCCGCCCGACAGTACCGGAACGCTACGATCATGCCGCCTGGTCGGGTCGATCGCTCGCCCTGCGGCACTGGCACGGCGGCGAGGCTGGCCGCCATGCACGCGCGCGGCGTGGTGGGCGTCGGCGAAGAAACGCGGATGCGCTCCGCCATCGACAGCGAGTTCGCGGCGGCTGTCGTCGCCACAACGCATGTCGGCGACAAACCGGCGGTCCGCACCCGGGTCTCCGGGCGCGCGTGGATTTATGGGCTGCACCAGATCGGTGTCGACCCGAGCGATCCCTTCGCCGGCGGCTTCACAATGGCGGATACCTGGGGCGAGGGCATCGAGCATCAAATCCCACGGTCGCGCTGAACCGATCGCAAAAAAAGGAGCCGTCTATCCCAGACGGCTCCTCAAGGGAGACAAGGGGGTTACCCTTCGAACCACCAGCGGCTGGCGGCGCGCCCGCCGTCCATCGCCCAACTGGCCGCCAACTGACCAGTGTGGCGCACCTGCTTGCGGCGTCCAAAGACGAAGTTCGGGAAGTACGGCAGCACAGTGCCGCCTTCGTCGCGCATGAGCGTCCCCATTTCAGCGTACATCTCCGCGCGGTTGACTTCGTTCAGTTCGCCCTTCGCCAACGCGAGGAGTTCGTTGAAGCGCGCGTTCTCCCAACGTGACTCGTTCCACGCCGCGCCTTTCTTGTAGGCGAGGCTGTACATCACGTCCGGCGTCGGGCGCGCACCCCAGGTGACGAGGCACCAGGGCTTCTTCAGCCAGACGTCCGACCAGTACCCGTCGCTCGGTTCGCGAACGACGTTGATGTTGATACCCGCCGCCTTGGCTTGCTCGGAATAGAGCAGCATCGCGTCGACGCCGCCTGTCGTGATCGACTCGGCGGCCGAGAGGTCGACCGATAGCCCCTCCATCCCCGCCTTCTTGAGCAGCGCCCGCGCCTGATCGGGGTCGTATGTCCGCTGCGCGATCTCCGACGGGAAGTACGGCATCGTCGGCGCATGATGGAAGTCATTGCCGATTGTCGCGGCGCCGAAGGTGATCTTCTCGATGATCTCCTCCCGGTTGATCGCCAGCTTCAGCGCCATCCGGACGTCCGGGTTGTCGAACGGCGCGGTATCGACATGCATCGGCAGAGTGATCGCCTGCGCCGAGGAGACATTGTCGATCTCGATATCCGAGTTGCGGGACAACAGGCCGAGGGTCTTGTTCTCGAGCAGGCTGACAGCGTCGACGTCGTCCGTGATCAACGCGGTTTGCCGGGCGTTCGGATCGTTGAGATAGAGGAAGACGACTTCGTCGAAATAGGCGCCTTCGCCGTGCCAGTCTTCATGGCGCACCAGGCGCGAGCGCACGCCCGGTTCGAACTCCACCAGCTTGTAGGGACCGCAGCCGTCGCCGGACTGCCAGTTGGCCGAGCCGTCCGGGTTCCCAGGCACGATCGCCAGATGATAGTCGGGCATGATCCAGGGAAGGTCGGCGTTGGGCGAACCCAATGAGATGGTGATCGAGTGATCGCCGTTGTCCTTGATGTCCTCGACATCCGTCAGGAACGCCGCCGCGGCCGAGGTGTTGCCCTCCCCGCGGTGGTGATTGAGCGACGCGATCACATCCGACGCGGTGACCTTGCCGCCGGAATGGAAGGTCGCTTGCTTGTTCAGCTTGAACGTCCACTGCTTCGCGTCGGGCGAGGAGGACCACTCGGTCGCCAAGTCGCCGCCGAGGCTCTGATCGGGGTTGATCTGGGTGAGATACGATCGAAACGTGTGCGCCAGCGCGATGTCTGCGAAGGACACGTACTGGCCAGGGTCATGTTTGTCGGTCGTATTCCCGTCATGCTGACCGATGCGGAAGGTGCCGCCACGCTGCGGCGCGGCCTGAGCGGAGCTGGACCACAGGCTCGTCGCCGCGGTGGAGGTCAAACCCGCGGCAAGCGAGTAATGCATGAAAGATCGACGCGAAATCTTCGCGTCGTTCGCCGCGCGGGTGAGACGTTCGATGAGTAACTTCTTCTCAGACATCAGCAGGCGCTCTCACTTTTGTTCAAGACAGGGATGCCGACCGCGACTGCCCGAGTGCTCGCAAGCTACTGCTCTATCTGAGGAGAACCTCTCCACAAGCGCGCCGGGGAAGCCGTCGACACGCGTTTTGGCGCGATGTCGCCTCTTCGACGCTTCAAACAATCCAAGGTCGCAAGATCAATCGAGCCAGATCCGGCGGGTGATTTCAGGAACAAAATAGTCAATTTGCAGAATGCGGCAGACATCGACGATGTCGTTTGGCTGGTTCGCTTCCCAGCGCCCAGCGCCCAGCGCCCAGCGCCCAGCGCCCAGCGCCGACTGCCGCGAGACAAGTGGACGCGCAGCAAAGCGCTCTCAGGGTTTCGCACACGAAACCGCCGCCGCCCTGACGTTTTTTGAATGCTGCACGCTTCCGGTTGGAAGCGCTGTGGCGCCGGCAGAGAGACTCGAACTCCCGACCCTCTGATTACAAATCGGTCGCCCATACTCTCTCTCGGCTTCGCTCCGTTTCGTTGTGTCTCGAAATGCATATTAAATTCATAATATTAGTGATTATTTTTGCTGGCTCTCCCTTGCGCTGAACTTCGATATAGTTCGACACTTCGTGCTTACCTCTTGCTTACCTCAAGGCCCTGTTGGCAAGATGGTTGGCATGAAAGTGAGCAAGCTAACAAAGTCGATCGTTGAAAAGCTAAAGGCGCAGGAGCGCGACCTTGTCGTTTGGGATGCGTCGCTGCCGGGCTTTGGTGTCCGTGTGAAATCGAGCGGTGTTCGAAGTTACGTTGTCCAATACCGCGACAAGAATTCCGGAGCGTCTCGGCGCATGACCCTCGGCCGACACGGACCGTTGATGTCGGTCGAACAGGCGCGACGCCGCGCGCGCGAAATTCTTGCTGATGCGCAACGTGGGCACGATCCGGTCAGCG
>ERZ1740059.343-NODE-343-length-25840-cov-5.553772_pt1 | contig 25840 bp, 31 predicted proteins | sample MGYA00581744_ERZ1740059 | MGnify/ENA primary metagenome ERZ1740059 (study PRJEB43018, sample SAMN04849738) | marine metagenome | isolation source: floating plastic debris | place: Pacific Ocean | collected 2008-08-28 | study: EMG produced TPA metagenomics assembly... | reverse complement strand
GAGTTCGTCGGTCTGATTGGACCTAACGGCGCAGGTAAGACGACTTTGATGCGCGCGGCACTTGGCCTTCTGCCATTTGCGGGGAAAAGCTCTTTGGCCGATGTTTCCGAGGCCGACCGTGGCAGGCATGCCGCCTGGATGCCGCAAGCGCGAGAGATTGCCTGGCCCGTATCCGTTGAAGCGGTCGTGACGCTGGGCCGCACGCCCTATCTCGCCTCGGTGCAAAAGCCAGGACCCGATGATCGCACAAAGGTGGATGACGCCCTCGCCAAAATGGACCTTCTGGAGATGCGGCACCGTCCTGCAACGGAGCTTTCAGGAGGGGAGCAGGCGCGCGTCTTGATCGCGCGTGCCTTGGCGCAGGACACGCCGCTTCTGCTCGCGGATGAGCCGATTGCAGGGCTGGACCCCGCGCATCAGATCGCCACGATGGAAACCTTTAGCAACCTCGCGCTCCAAGGAAAATCATCACTCGTATCCTTGCATGATCTGGGGCTGGCGGCGCGACACTGCTCGCGCCATTTACTGCTCGGCAAAGGGGGGCTGGTGGCCGACGGCCCGCCTGAGGACGTTCTGACGCCTGAGCTTTTGGCTGAGGTTTTTGGTATCTCTGCGTGGTTTCAAAACACAGATGCGGGGCCTGTGTACCAATCGCTCAAGGTGCTTGGATGATGCAGATTGCCCTTGATCGCCCTTGGCTGGAGCTGGATTTGGGCGCGCACTGCCAGGTGCGCAGCTGGGCGGGGAACAGGCCAGGCTTGGTGACGGCGTCACGCATCCTTTGGCGAGAGGTCCGCAATGCTGATTTGCCGCCTGAGCTGGATGTCGATGCGTGGCTCTCTGACGAATTACGTCAGCGTCAGGCGACAGATGCCGTGACGTTTCTGACCTCGCGCGATATTCGTCAGTACACGCAAAGCATCGTCAAGATCGGCGAAACCGAGGCTCATGCTGTCGTCACGGTGGGGTTTTCAAATGCAGAACGCGTGGCCCATAGGGTTGATCGCACGCGGGAGGATTGGGGCACGATCAATGTCGCGCTCTCTTTGACTGCGGAGCTCACAGAGGCGGCCATGCTCGAGACCATGAGCATCGCCGTGCAGGCACGCACCGCCGCCGTGATGGATGTACAACTCGATTTACCGACCGGCCGCGCCACCGGGACGGGCACGGATTGCGTGGCGATTGCGAGCCCGCATGGGGCCGCGCGCTATGCGGGGTTGCACACAGAAATTGGTGAAGCGGCAGGCCGCGCCGTGTACACTGCCGTGCAGGACGGCGCTCGCGAATGGATGGCGGCCTATAGGGGTACAAAAAATGCAACAGCTTGAAACCGTTTTGCGCGCTGGGATGAACGATCCGGATGCCGGGTGGAACATGGGGTCTTTTGGTGCGATCGCAGAATTTCACCATGTCGCCGGTGATCCTGCCGCGCCTGAGGCGATGGCGCTGACGCAAGGCACCTCGCGAGGGGCTATCCGCATTGACACTCTTGAGTGCGTGCGCGCGGGTGCCTAGGAACCGCTGAGCCCTAGAAACCACCGTTGGACGCAGGCGGTTTCTCTGTGCCCGCCTGAACCTGACGCTTTGATGAACCGCCGCGACGTTCTTACAGAGCTTGGCGCGGATGGTGGCGCCATCCGGGACGAAGACAAGGACGCATTTCTTTTTGACATGGGGCTGGCCCAGCCGCAGGTCGACTTTTGCATTCGCACGGATGATCCGGAGCTTTTGGAGGTTCTGCGCGCCAATGACGGTCGGTCGCTTTTCGATCATGGCAACCCGGCAATGGGCGCGATCCTGAAGGCGCATCCGCACCGTGTCGCGCTCACCCGCCTCGGCAGGGTAGAGGTCTATCAGATGATTGGCGGGCCCGACACAGGTGGCACATCCCCTGAAGGCCCGCACACCCATGTTCTGCCCAAGCTATTGCGCGCGGGTCGCACGCATTCGTCCAACACACCGATCCCCAAAGGTTGGGTGCCCTGCTGCGGATTTCACCCCAACAACCCGGTCATGGGCCGTTTGGGGGAAGATCAGGATTTCGATGCCGCAGCCTTTGAGACCTTTCAGGCGCTGCTCGCTCAATGGGGTCCTGAGGAGTATACGGCGCAGAAACGCGATGTCTGGAATGCGTTGGGCAGTGGCCAGATGCCAGACGTGTGGATTGAACCCACCTCTCGCGTCGGACGGGCAGGCTTGCGCAACGCAATTCGGCAGTGGCGCCGTCAGCATGGCGACAGTGATCTCGTCGCAGCATGGTCGCGGAGCTTTGACGGAGGGGAAGGTGACGCGGACCCTGAAAGTCCTGGTCACTAAGGAGTGAACTGACGGCCTGCGCAGGCTTCATTGACTTTCCCGACTGCTGTGATCAGCGCTTTGGCGGATCGCGTGGCTGTGCGTGATCTCGACGCCATTGAAATGTCGTGAGTCAGGGCGATTAATCCGGCTGATCTCGGCAAGAAGAGATGTATAGCGTCGCGGACGGGGCCACCTTACCTCGACCAAGGCTCGCTTGAACTTGTGAGTCTTTAGCCAGGATCGCCTTTTCTGATCTTGGAGCATGGATGATGGACCAGCGGAAACTGCTGTGATAACCGTCCGCAGCGCGCGGCAGATGTTGTATTTGGTGGTCATGTTCTTGCCTAGCTGCTTGTCGCGGATTCAGCCTTACCCTTTGCTCGGGCTAAGATCTTTGTACGGTTTTGTTAGGCTAGTGAAAGAAACAGGGTTCTTACACGCATGCAAATCACGGTGGCAATTGATGGGCCCGCGGCTGCGGGAAAAGGAACTCTGGCCAAGGCCATCGCCGCGCATTTCGGATTTGCACATCTGGATACGGGTCTGCTTTATCGAGCGACAGGTCGGCGGGTTTTGCGAGGAGATGACGCTGTCAATGCCGCGCAATCTCTGACCGCAGAGGATCTGACGGCAGACGATTTACGCACCCCCGATGTGGCCCAGGCGGCCAGCCAAGTTGCAGCAGACCCAAGAGTGCGAGACGCGTTGATCGCGTTTCAACGTGCGTTTGCACGTCGCGAGGGAGGAGCCGTTTTGGACGGGCGCGATATTGGCACGGTGATTTGCCCTGATGCCGACGTAAAGCTCTATGTGACGGCTAATGACAATGTTCGCGCGCAACGCCGTTTTGAGGAGTTACGACAAAACAATCATGTCGTGACCTATGAACAAGTCCTGCAGGACTTGATCGACCGTGATGCGCGTGATGCAGAGCGCGCCACTGCGCCGATGAAGGCCGCGGAAGATGCTTTGCGGCTTGATACGTCGCTCATAGATATTCCTACGGCCGTCGCGAAAGCTGTCGCGTTGATTGAACGCGTTTTGTCAGCGCGTGGTGCCTGAAACGTGTGGCGCGCAAACCGGGTGACCGGTTCACGCGGTTTTGGATTGCGATGCCAGTAGGCGTGTTCGAGGCGTCATGCGGCCAGACGCGCTCCATTCTCTGCGCTGGCCGGGCAAACGCTGGTCAGAATGTGCTCAAACTGGAACCGGGGTGTTTTGTTCCGACGCCGAATACTTGCCGCATAGTACGGGCGGTGCGTGCGGGTTGTTTTAAAGGTGAATTGATTGGTCATTAGCTTTTTCCATTTTCCATCTGTCTTTATTCACCGGCGTCCTGCCGTAGGAAAAAGCTACGAATGCAATTGTGAAACAGTAGGGCCGAAATGTGACCTTTGTTCGGAATAGCGAAATAAAGACTGGTCAGGGGTCAGGCTTGGAATTCTGCATCTGTAGGCACCTGCAAGGTCGTCACCAGACCATTGGTTTGATGTGCCATCCCGATGATGGCGACAAGTTCGCTGTACTGTGCATCTGTCATCCCCTTGGCGCGGGCGGCTGCGGTGTGGGAATGTGTGCAATAACTGCAAGCGTTCGCCACGGAGACCGCGATATAGATCATTTCTTTCGTAAGCGGATCAATTTCGCCTGGTCCCATCACCTGTTTGAGCCGTTCCCATGTGGCCTTCAAAAGGGTCGGGTCATGGGCCAATGCGCGCCAGAAGTTGTTTATGAAGTCACTGCCTCGCGTTTTGCGGATATCATCAAAAACGGCGTGGGCCTCATGCGATAAATCGGCATCCGACAGCAAGGTTTGTGTCGCCATCAGCTGTCTCCTCTCTGCGATTTCTGATCCGAGATGTCATCCGCGGCATGCTCTTCCAAAACATCCAAAGGAACGATATCGAGCGCGCGCGCATGGGTCGCGGCCAGCCGCACATTGGGCGCGCAGCCTTCTTCATGCGCTTGCAAGAAGCGACTGGCGCAAAGACACCATTGATCGCCCGGCTTGAGACCTGCAAATCCGAATTCCGGTCTGGGCGTGCTCAAGTCATTTCCTACATATTTGGAGAATGCCAGAAATTCTTCTGTCATCAGCGCGCAGACCGTATGAGATCCCCCGTCTTCCGCGCATGTGTTGCAGTGGCCGTCACGGAAGAAACCGGTGCGCGGATCGTTCGAACATAGCTCCAATTCACCACCGAGAACATTGGTCGAAGGCTCCATAGAGATCATAAATCAGTCCTCTTGCAGGATGGTCTCAAACCCTTCGAATTTTGGCGGGCCCATGATCGCGCTGCGTCCTTTGGACTTTCCAACGTTTTTGTGGGCGTCGCGAAAGTGCTCCGATTGAGTCCAGTTCTCGAAGTCTGCCTTGCTGTCCCAAATCACGTGGCTGGAATACGTGCGGATGCCCTCTTCTTCTGACCCTTTCAGCAACCGAAATTCCTTGAAGCCCGGGACTTCTTTGAGACGGCTTTCACGGGATCGCCACATGTCCTCGAAGTCATCTGCGCCTTCAACGCTGACCTTGAATCGGTTCATTGCAATGAAATTCATTGGAAGCCTCCTGCTGTTTTCTCAAGGGTTCTAACAGGAGCCAAGCGTCAGGGGCAAGATTAGCGGAACTTGTCGATGTGCTTTTGCAATGGGCTGCGATTGAGATCTTTGGCGGGCGGCGCTGCCGTCCTTTCGGACGGCATCGCCTTGGGAGTGCTCTTGGATGATCGGGGGGGCGCTGTGCGCAGGGAAACGGCGTTCAAAAACTTGTCATTGCGGCCTGCGGCCAGATCCGCGGCGCCGTCTGAGATGCCTCGCAGCAGATCGTCGAGCCAGTCCTGTTCTGATTTTGCGAAATCAGACAGCACGTATCCGCTGACGCGATCTTTGTGGCCTGGGTGACCGATGCCCAGTCTTACCCTGCCGTAACTCTCCCCGATATGTTGGTGAAGCGATCGAAGTCCGTTGTGGCCGGCATGCCCCCCACCTTGCTTGACGCGGCACTTGCCCTGCGCGAGATCAAGTTCATCATGAAAAACCATCACATCTTGGGGGTCCAGCTTGTAAAAGCGCATGGCTTCCCCAACCGGCTGTCCGGACGTGTTCATGAATGTCTCTGGCTTGATCAAAAGCCCCTTTTCACTGACCAATCAGCCTTCGGAGATGGATGTCTGGAACTTTCCGCGCCAGGATTCAAACCCGTGATCTTCTGCGATCCGGTCAACCGCCATGAAACCGATATTGTGCCTGTTGCCGGCGTATTTCGGGCCAGGATTGCCCAGACCTGCAAAAATTAGCATGGCGGCGTCCTCCGTCTGTTGTCGGTTTAAGGTCGAGCCTGCGCCTGATCAACCAGTATGAAAAAGCGAAGGGCGCAAAGAAAACCTTCGCGCCCTTAAAACTATCCGATCTGTTTGACCTTATGTTTCCTCGGCTTCATCCGATGCGGTTGGGACGCTATCTGCGTCCACGCTCTCTTCTTCGCCCTCGTCCTCATCGTCGGCCTTCAGTGCGGAAGGCGCAGAGACGTTGCAAATCATGAAGTCGCGGTCGATGACAGGCTTTGCGCCCTGCGGCAAGGTCACGTTGCTGATCGTGACAGTGTCGTTGATATCGAGACCTGTGAGGTCAACTTCGACTTTCTCAGGAATGTCGCCAGCCGTCACCAGAAGCTCAATTTCATTGCGCACAACGGTCAAAACACCGCCCTTGCGCAGACCAGGTGCTTCGTCTTCGTTGACGAACTCAACCGGGATGAACAGGTTAATCTTCGTGTTGCGGCGCAGGCGCATCAGATCGAGATGCGTCGGCAGATCCTTAACCACGTCGCGTTGCACATCACGGCAGATCACACGCACATCGTCGTGTCCATCGACCTTCAGGTTAAACAGCGTTGATTTGAACCGTCCAGCCTTCAGCATCTTCAAAAGCTTGTTGAACGGGATGTTGATCGGCAACGGATCCACGTCGCCCCCGAATACGATCCCCGGAACCATGCCGTCGCGGCGTGCTGCACGAGCGGCGCCCTTGCCTGTCCCCGCGCGTTCCAGGGCGTGAAGATCAGGAATTTCTCCAGCCATGTTTTCTCTCCAAACTAGGGCAGGGTGCCTCCAAGGCTGTCACCCCGCGTGAAGGCTGCCGTATAGGATGTATGAGCAGGTTTGAAAAGGCGGAAAATCAATCGGGCGTCGCGTGGTTTGGTTGAGTTGGATTTGAGAATTTAGGAAAGGTGAAGCAGGAGACATGTCCTGTCCTCCAGAGTTCTTAAAAGGATCCCGATGTAAGCTTCACGGCCTTCTTCTCGTTGGGACGCGACTTAGCGTTCCCTCCGACCAGTAAACCCCTCGGTCACCATCATGACATCGCGGTCGAGCGTTTCGACATCTGTGCGGCCGCAGAAGGCCATTGAGATGTCCAGCTCCTTGCGGATGATCTCGAGCGCCTTGGTGACGCCCACCTCGCCCATTGCGCCAAGGCCATAGACGAAAGAGCGGCCGATATAGGTGCCCTTGGCGCCGAGGGCGAGCGCCTTCAGCACGTCCTGACCAGAGCGAATGCCGCTGTCGAGATGCACTTCTATTTTATCGCCCACAGCATCTATGATCGCAGGCAGCGCCCGGATCGAAGAGAGCGCGCCATCTAGCTGTCTCCCTCCGTGGTTGGAGACGATGATCGCGTCTGCGCCGACATTCAGAGCCTCCAGTGCGTCGCGTGGATCGATAATGCCCTTGATGATGAGTGGTCCATCCCACATTTTGCGAAAGACGCGAATGCGGTCCCAGTCCAGCGCCTCGTCGAACGCCTCGGCGGTCCATGAGCTGAGCGATGTCGGGTCGGTGACTCCTTCCGCGTGGCCCACGATATTGCCAAAAAAGCGTCGCTTGGTGCCCAGCATGCCCAAGCCCCATTGCACTTTCGTCGCCATGTTTGCGATGTTGCGCAGCGTGGGCTTTGGCGGCGCACTCAACCCGTTTTTGAGGTCTTTGTGGCGCTGGCCCAGGACCTGCAAGTCGACAGTGATCATGACGGCTGAACAGTTTGCAGCCTTGGCGCGATCAAAGAGGCGCTGCATGAAATCGTCATCCTTGAGGGTGTAAACCTGAAACCAGAACGGTTTGGTCGTATGTTCGGCCACATCCTCGATCGAGCAGATAGACATGGTCGAGAGTGTGTAGGGCACGCCGAACTTTTCTGCGGCCTGTGCGGCTTTGATTTCGCCGTCTGCGGCCTGCATGCCGGTGAGACCGACCGGTGCGAGGCCTACTGGCATCGCCACATCTTGGCCGATCATTTGGCTGATTGTGCTGCGACCTGACATGTCCACAGCAACCCGTTGCCGCAAATAAATCTGCGAAAAATCGGACACATTTTCCCGGAACGTTTGCTCTGTCCAACTTCCGGACTCAGTATAATCGTAGAACATCCGCGGCGTGCGGCGGGCATAAATCTTCTTGAGATCTTCAATGTTGGTGATTACGGGCATGAGCAGCGCTTGAGATGTAACTGTTTGAAATCGTGGTATCCGAGGCCTTAACGAATGTCTATGTGTCAGAACACTTGTTTAGTCCGAAATCGTACTATATTGATTCGAAATCGAACTATTGGAGATTCTGATGACGCTTTCCCGACGCAAATTGCTGGCCCTCGTGGGCGGTGGTACAATCCTGGCCGCCACTGGTGCAGGTGCCGGTTTTTTCGCAACACGCACCCCACACAAGGCGCTCGAACCCTGGACTTTGGCCGGAACATACGGCGAGATCCGCCGCGATGCGCTGTCATATGCGCTTCTGGCCCCCAATCCCCACAACCGTCAGCCTTGGCTGGTCGAACTGGTGGGGGCGGACACGGTCGTGCTCTACCGTGACCCCGAAAAGGATCTGCCTGTGACTGACCCCTTTGGCCGACAATTGACCATCGGTATGGGTTGTTTCATCGAGTTGATGGAGATGGCCGCGGCCCAAATGACCTACAGTGTTGAGACCGTGCTCTTTCCGTCAGGCGAAGGGCCCAACGACCCTGTCGCACGGTGCGTTTTTACGCCCGGAACTGGAACGCCCAATGCGCTGTTTGCGCATGTCTTAAATCGGCGCAGCCACAAGGATGCATTCGAAAGTAAACCCGTGCCCTCTGAGGCCGCTGACGCACTGTCAGATTTTGGCATCATCGTCACTGCGCCAGAAGATGTCGCGCGCCTGGGTCAGATCGCATCCGAGGCCTGGCAGATCGAAATGTCCACCCAAGATGCCTATATGGAGAGCATCGATTTGCTCCGTATCGGCAAAGCCGAGATCAACGCCAATCCCGATGGCATCGATGCAGGCGGGCCGATGATGGAAACCTTGGCGCTTCTAGGGCTCTTCACACGTGAAGCGGCTGCCGATCCCCAAAATCCCGGCTCACAGGGTGTGATTGACAGCACAAATGACGCAATCCTAAACGCTCCAGCCTTTGTTGTGCAGAAAACGCCGGGCAACAGCCGTGCCGAGCAGATAGGTGTTGGCCGCGACTGGCTCCAGCTCAACCTCGCCACCACGGCGTTGGGGCTGGCCGTGCGTCCGGTCAGCCAGGCCCTTCAGGAGTACCCCGAGGTTGCCAAACCATATACCGAGGTTCACGCGCTTTATGCGTCCGAAGGTGAGACGGTTCAAATGCTTGGACTTCTGGGCTACGGTGAGACGCCGGCTCGCACACCGCGTTGGTCGCTGGAGGAAAAACTTTTGAATGCCTGACGACAAGGTCCCGGCCTTTTTCACAATTTTCAATGAGATCGGGATCATTGCGCAATTGGCCCGTTCGGCCTTCGAAGAGCGTCTGCCGGACGGGATGATTCTGCCGCATTTTTCCGTGCTCAACCATTTGATCCGTGTGAAGGACGGCCAGACGCCCTTGGCCATGGCGCGGGCCTTTCAGGTCCCTAAGACGTCGCTCACGCACACTCTGGCTGGCCTCGAAAAAGGAGGCTACGTGGATATGCGGACCAACCCGCAGGACGCCCGCAGCAAATGCGTCTGGATCACAGAGAGCGGCCGAAAGTTCAGAAATGATGCCATTGCGGACATCTCGGCTGTCTTTGCGCCTATCGAAGGGCAACTTGCAGAGGACTGGGCAGAGCGTGTCCTGCCAGAGCTGATCGACTTGCGTAAGATCCTTGACGCTGCAAGGAGCTGACGCAGGTTAGGCCGCGTGAGCGCCGTCAGCCAGCCCTTTCACGAACTTCAGCACCTCAGCGGGCGGCTCTCCGTCGCCCATTTTGGCCACGATGGCAGAGCCGACAACGGCCCCATCGGCAACAGATGCGATATCCCGGCTGGCCTCTGGCGTGCGGATGCCAAAGCCCACAACGACCGGAAGATCGCTGGCAGCCTTGATCCGCGCAACCTCAGGTCCCACATCCCCCGCCTGGGCGGCCGCAGCCCCCGTGATGCCTGTAATGGAGACGTAGTAGACAAAGCCTGAGGTATTGGTCAGCACCTTAGGCAGGCGCTTGTCGTCGGTGGTGGGCGTTGCCAAACGAATGAAATTCAAGCCCGCCTCCTGCGCCGGAATGCACAGCTCCTCATCTTCTTCCGGGGGAAGATCGACCACAATCAGGCCGTCGACACCTGCAGCCTTCGCATCCGCCAGAAAGGCTTCAACACCGCGATGGAAGATGGGGTTGTAGTATCCCATCAGAACGATGGGTGTCGTGTCGTCGTTCTTGCGGAACTCGGCTGCCATCTCAAGCGTGCGTTCCAGCGTCATGCCAGCTTCCAGTGCGCGCTGACCGGCAAGTTGGATCGTCGGCCCGTCAGCCATGGGGTCGGTGAATGGAAGGCCCAGCTCGATGATGTCGACGCCCGCCTTTGGCGAGGCTGTGAGATCTGCGAATTTGGCGTCGATACGGCTCATGTATGTTCTGTCCTGCGTTGGCTGTTTCGGCCTGATCTTTAACGCGTTGGGTCTGGCGCAAATATTGGCGGAAATCAATGGCCTTGCAGTAGATTGGCGCAGATGGCCCTTCAGACCGGGGCCGGAGCAAAGGGAAGTGATTTCCTGCGCGAGAAAGGCCAGCGAGGCGCTTCGGATCACTCCATAGATGCGGGCCCGCTGATCATCCAGGATGTGCCGAAACGATCCGTGAGCATGGCAAAGCCCTCACTCCAAGGTGTTGGTGCGAAAGGCATAATGACCTGACCATCCTTTGACAGCTGATCATACGCCTCTTTGGCGGTGTCAACGCTGGCCATTTCCATCATCACAGAACAGCCTGCCATGGCCGGATTACTGCCCATCATGTCGTCGGACGCCATAAGCACGCCGCCGTCAAATGCGAGCTCCGAATGCATGATCCAGTCCTTTTTGTCCTCGTCCACGTCCATTCCGGGCATGTCTTCTCCGGTCATCATCATGGTGATCTCTCCGCCGAAAATGGCGGCATAGGCGGTCATAGCCTCACGGCACTGGCCTTGGAATATGATGTAAGGGGTCGGGGTCATCGCACAGCATCCATCGTAACAATGAAGGGTTAGTGGGAAAGGTACAATGCATCGGGCGATCGACCAACAACGATCGTTCTGAACCGATCTATCTTCGCGCAAAACCGCCGGAGCGCGCACAGGACACCTCTCAAAACAGACGATCAAAGAGAGCTTTTCCAATGCCGTTGGCGGCACCTAAGGTTTGGATCTTGCGGAGATCGTGAACAAGAGCAAGCCGATACACTCGGGATAAGCGGACAGCAGGAAAATGTTCTCTCGCATTGGTGAAATAGACCTTGGGGTGGTGCGGTTCAAGCGAGCCAACGGGCTTCGGTTGACCTTTCGAAGGCGAAACCTGCCTATAAAAGCAAAAAAGGCCACCCAATAATGGCGGCCTTCCAAGTGCTTGAGAGTGGGAAGTTTTACTCTTCTTCCAACGCCTCAACCGCTTTCTCCAAATCGGCTTTCTTGACGTCTTTGTCCGTCACGGCGGCCTCTTCAAGAATGTGGTCGATCACCTTTTCTTCGAACACCGGTGCGCGCAGTTGTTGCTGCATTTGCGGGTTTTTCTGAACGAACTCGAAGAACTCGCGTTCTTGGCCGGGATAGGCGCGGGCCTGCTCCATGACCGCCTGTGACATCTCCGCGTCGGTGATTTCGACCTTGGCGCGCTGGCCCACTTCGGCAAGCAAAAGCCCAAGACGCACGCGGCGCTCAGCGAGCCTATTGTGTTCGTCTGTGGTTTCGATTTCCGGATGATCGTGGCCTTGCACGTCGGGGTTTTCGTCATGCCACAGTTGATGGGCGATGGACTTGGCCTCGACCTCAACCATCGACGGCGGCAGCTCAAAGCTCACTTTGTCATCCAACACGTCCAGGAGTTTACGCTTGAGAACAGCGCGCGCTGCACCAGCGTACTCCTGTTCAAGCCGCTCTTTGATCTGATCCTTCAGTGCACCCAGATCTTCGGCCCCGAATTTTTGGGCCAGCTCATCATCGATCTCGGCGGGTGCCGGTTTTTTTACCGCTTTGATTGTGCACGTGAATTCAGCGGCCTTACCGGCCAAGTGCTCGGCCTGGTACTCTTCTGGGAAGCTGACTTCTACGATTTTTTCTTCTTCGGCTTTCACGCCCACAAGTTGTTCTTCGAAGCCTGGGATAAAGCTATTGGAACCAAGCACCAGCGGATAGTCTTCGGCTCTGCCGCCTTCAAAGGCTTCACCATCGACGCGTCCCACGAAATCCATAACGATTTGATCGCCGTCCTTGGCCTTGGTGCCCTTTTTGCGGTCGACGAAGTTTTGCGCGCCTTCCGCCAGGTTGGATAGGGCCTCATCAACGGCTGCGTCATCAGCCTTGGCAACAAGACGCTCTAGCTTGACGTCATCGAAGGTGACCTCTGGGATTTCAGGCAGAGCCTCGTAGCTCATGTCGACTTCCACGTCGTCGCCTTCTTTCCAGTCCTTGTTGGTCATTTCCATCTTGGGTTCGCCGGCCGGCCGATCACCGGTGGATTCAAAATGCGATGACATCGCACCATCCACGGACTCTTGCATGGCCTCGCCAAGCACCTGAGAGCCGAATTGCTTTTTCAAGAGCGGCAGTGGAACCTTGCCTTTGCGAAAACCTTTGAGTTCCACGTTGGGCTGAGCCTCTTTGAGCTTGTCCATGACTTTCTCATCAAGCTCAGCAGCTGTGACCACAATCTTGTAGCCGCGTTTCAATCCTTCATTCAGCGTCTCAGTGACCTGCATGTCGTCCTCATCCATTGCATTGTGGCTGCGGGGGCGCCCGCAGCGGTCAAAATCATGGGGCTTCTTAGGGAGGGTGTGGCCCCTTCGCAAGCCAAAAGGGCGTGTGACGGCGGATGTCCTTGAAACCAATGGTCAACCATTTGAAAATAAGGTAACCAAACGGATAAACGCGGCAATCGAAAAGGACCGCGAGAGAGCAGGTAAGCCGCATAAATCGCGGCAATTTGGTTGGGGCATGGCAGACTATTCCGTCTGGATCCTTGAGGAAAGTAACATCACCGTCTCCGGCGGTGTGACTTTGGATGGCATCACCCAAGGAGACGGCTCTCATCTTGATGGCGAGACGATCACGCTCGAGACCAATGATTGGTTAGAGATTGAGATCACCGATGGTGGCTCAGACGATGATTTTGATGACAATGACGGCAATCAGCGTCTTGATGGTGTGCAGACGATTGATGGGGTCACCTATGCTGACGGGACCCGAGTTGAGGCAGAGTATTTCATTGAGCTCGAGGATGGAGAGGGAAACGTCTATCAGGCCATCGCCTTTAACGTCCGCAATTCCAGCCCTGCCTATGCCACGGTAGAAGGCCTTGCCTTCGTCGGCCCACCTCAGGATTGGCCCCCGGTGGGTGAGCCGCTTCTGGTGACACTGTCCCTCGAGGGGCCTGGAAGTTCCGGTCAGCCATCAATTCCGGCAGAAGATCTGGTTATCCCGTGTTTCACGCCAGGCACTTTGATCACAACGCCTGAGGGACAAAGGGCCGTAGAAGATCTGTCGACCGGCGACTTAATTCTGACACTGGACAATGGATTTCGGCCAATTGTGTGGATCAACAACGTGAGTTTGGACGCGGGGCAACTATGGCGTGACCCGTCGATGCGGCCCATTCGCGTGCTGGCACACGCCTTTGGCCCAGACCAGCCCAACCGCGATATGCTTTTGTCCCCCCAGCACCGTGTGCATCTGCGGGGATGGCGTACGGAGCTCATGTTCGGGGGCAGCGAAGGGCTGGCAGCGGTAATGCATTTGGTGAATGACCACTCGGTCAGGCGGGCCAAGGACGTTGACAACGTGACTTACATTCATTTCATGTTCGACCGTCATGAAGTGGTTTGCGCTGATGGGCTTTGGGCGGAAAGCTTTCTACCAGGACCTCTGGCCGTAAGCAGTTTAGAAGAGGGTCCGCGTGAAGAGCTCTTGAAACTCTTTCCGGAGTTGGGAATTGAAAAAACACCGGATGTGACATCTGCGCGGCCAATCCTCAAAAGGTGGGAAGCAGCGCTCTTTGCATGAGCCCGATCTATTTCAGCTTCGCATCCGTATACCGCTTCACGATTGCCACGACCTGATCCGCCGGAAGCACCGGGGGCAGCAGCGTGAGGACCTTACCTTTGGGATCCAGCAGAAAAATGTGGGCCCCATGAGAATAAATCGGCCCGTACTCAGGATCTACGAACAACTGTTCGAAAGAGATTTGATAGGCAGAGTATGCTTTTTCCAAAGCTTCCGGTTCCCCCGTCAGACCGACAAAGCTTGGGGATAGCTCGGCCAGCGCCGGGCCCATCGGCTCCAACGTGTCCAGTTTGGGGTCGATCGTCAGCAGGATCGGCGTCACCTCTGTGCCGTTTTGCGCCAATGTGGCAGTGGTCTCGGCCATCAATGGCAGGGCCGCAGAGCAAATCCCTGGGCAGGCGGCATATCCGAAAATCAGCAATTGATGACGCCCTTCTGGATCAACCTCGCTACGCGTGGCGCCGGTGTGATCGGGCAGGGTAAAGGGCCCGCCCACATCCCATGGAAGCGGTGTCACCGCGCCGGACAGATCCAAAGGTTTCGCGGATTGTTGCGGCGTGCCGTGGTCTTCATCTCCATGCGCGAAAGCCGCTGTTGAAGCGGCCAAGCTTAGGGCCAGGCCGGCAAGCAACGCCCGCAAACGCATCAGAACCAATCCGCAATGAAGGCGTCATCCACCTCTTGGCCCAGGCCGAGATACCCATCTTTTTCAATGAACCCGTTGACGCGCGGGTCGCGGCGAAACCAAGGCCCTTTGCCTTCTGCATCAGGGTTGCTGTTCGCCCAGGCTTTTGTCCATTGATTGGCTTTGGTCCATTCTGTGTCACCCACCTTGCGGACGGTTTGGACCAGATAGACATTATCAACGTTCAGTTCTGGATCGGTGATCATTAACCCATCGACTTCAACCTCTTGCCCGCAAAACGGCTGCAACTCCACAGCAGCGCCCGTGAAGGCTGGTTGCGAATTTTTGTTGGGATAGACCAACACACCGTCGGCACTGCGCAACAGGCCCAGTTGACGCCGCCCATCACCGCAATTGGCGGGGCAGTCACCGGCCAATTCGCATAAGAGGTCAACGACGGTGGCCTCAAAGCGTGCCGGAACCTCTGCGACCAGGTTCCAAGGGCGCGCCTCGGAGTTTGCCGAAAAGTCTTGAGCTGCCACGGGCGTGGCGACGAGGGCGAGCAAAGCAATCAATTTTCTCATAGCAGTTCCCCTTAGCCTTCTGGATCCGGGATGGCGAAGCCCGGTATCACGCCCCAGTCATCATGCGTCTGATTGACGATGCCGTTGTCGGCCACGACGTCTTCGACGACCAAGTAGTTCAACCCGTCGCGACGATAGAGCATTCCGTCTGCAGTGATCTCATGACTGGCGAGCCGCAATTGCGTGTCACCACTGGCCGACCCGTCGTCGCCTTCGATCTTGAGCACCATGTAAACTTCGCCATCGTCGCCCAAAAGCCCGACAGGAATGCCGCCTGCGGAGCACCAAAGCGCGCATGTATGGTGCGCGGTACCTGTCGTGGATTCCGGTGGCCCCATCACGCCAGAGTAGTAGCACCACGTGTCGATAATCTCGCCCGAGAGCTGTACACGTTCGCCCTCGGAGGCGTGGGCTGCGCCAGCCAGGCCAAGCAAAGCTGTGGCCATAATGGTGTGTTTCATGGTCTCCGGCTCCTTTGATGTTTCGAAATTATGATTCCATAGGTTTGACGTTTCTCCAAACATCGCGTGTTCACTTTTCTGTTCCGACAAGAGCTTGGGCGTCTGGCGGAACAGCATGCGGCGCTGTAGGATCATCCCTCATGGACGGTTTTCCCAGACACAGTGTTTTGCACCAGACGACCCCTCTGACACCGATGCTCGCGTTGTCAGAGAGCCTTGGTATTGATCTGTGGTTCAAACGTGACGATCTGGCGGAGCCATCCTTTGGCGGCAACAAGTCACGACAGTTGGAATACTATTTCGGCGCTGCGCAGAGCGTGGGGGCCGATACGATCCTGATCACTGGGGCTGTTCAGTCCAATTTTGTCCGTCTCGCTGCAGCTGTGGCCAAATCCTTGGGCATGCAGGCGATCGTGCAATTGGAAAAGCGGGTGCGCGTCGGTGACCAGACCTACCAGACGTCTGGCAATGTGTTTCTCAATCAAATCTTGGGCGCTGAGATCCTGCACTACCCTGAGGGCGAGGATGAGGCAGGTGCAGACAAAGCGCTCTATGAACGAGCGGAGGCTTTGAAGGCCGAAGGGCGTGTGCCTTACGTCATTCCCTTGTCGGAAGAACATCCGCCGCTTGGGGCCTTGGGGTATGTCGATGCCGCCCATGAAATTCTGAAAGAGAAGGGCGATTTTGACGTCTTCGTCGTGGCGTCCGGCAGTGGCGCCACGCATTCAGGGCTTCTGGCAGGCCTGCGCGGAGCAGGGTCGCAGGCGACGGTGACTGGGTCGTGCGTCCGACGTGACAAGGGTTTGCAAGAGGCGCGGATTGGCCGGATCATGACAAGGCTGGCAGAGCTCTATGACGGTGCAGAGAAGGTGCAGGCAAAAGACATCGTGATCTGGGATGGGGCCCTGGCCCCCGGATATGGCCAGATTGGACAGGTTTCTCAGGCGTCCATGCAAATGGTGGCGGAGCAGGAAGGTGTATTCCTCGATCCGGTCTACACGGCCAAATCCTTCGCCGCGATCCCGGCTTTGGTGGAGGATGGAACGATCTCGCAAGGCGCCCGGGTGTGCTACGTGCACACCGGCGGGCTGGCCGCGCTTTTTGCCTACCATGGTCTGATGACGGACCAGTTTTGACCTAAACACAGATCAGGTCAGACCTATCCTTCGACGGGTGGGAACCAGGTCAGCGAAGAATGGTGCAGCGAAATCAGCACGCGGCCGTCCAATTTGTGATAGGCAAATGTGTAATCCGCGCGCGTGGCGTTTCCATCACCATCCACAAACGTGTAGTGACCCATATCTTTGTAACCAAGGCCACCCGCCTTGATGATCGGGCCGACGGCGCTTTGGAAATCGACCTTTGTCCAGCCGTTTTTCAGGAAACCATGGTCGTTCGGAAACTCAGGATCCCCACCCACGAAATAGGATTTCGCACCTTGTCGATCGAGCCGGATCACGTCGGCAAGTGTCGGTTTGAAAAGCAAAGGTTCGTCCGGGCTGCCGAAATCGTAAAGTTCAAGAAGCTGATCGACATCTTGTTCTGTGACGCATTTGGCCCACGCGCGCTGGGCTGCGATCACCTCGGCTTTGGTCATTGGTTCATATTGACGGTCTGACATGTCTGTCCCTGATCTTTGTTTTTGTTATGCGCCACGGGGTTTAGCGCAAGGCCAACGGAAAAGACAAATGCCTTATCGACACGGCCGAGTATTCAATGATGATGAGAACAATCTGTTCCGCCAAGCTTGAGCAAACTCACTCAAGGGGCACAGCGCAAAGAAATTCTATCCGCGAACTGTGCGCCGACATTTTCATCTTCGGGTTTCTCTTCTCTGCTCAATGACGCGAGCTTTGCAAACAACGACGCATCATTAGGATCAGGCGAGAACGGGATCACCTCGGTTTGGCACGCACCAGGATGGCCCAGAATTTTCGGCGCGGTGGTGATTTTGAAAGCAAAGAAATACGTGGATTCGTAAAAGGCTGCTTTGATCTCCTTGCCCCCGACATAAAGCGGCGTTGTCAGATCCCGCACAAAGGTCACTTGCAGCCGGCCGTCCAAAAGATGTCCGTCCAAATCCTTGGGCCAGTCCAGTTCAACCGCCTCGTCATCAAGCGAAAGATGCGCCGATCCGTCAAAATCCTCTGGGAAAACGCGTAATTCTTCGATCAGTTTCAATCGCTCTTCGTCACCTAACGCGCCCTTCGAGTTGAGGTTCAGTCCATACCGGGAGACCATGTAGAGCGTCTCAAATTCATCATAAAGCCATGTAAGCTCTACGGCTTGAAGGGCGCCATCTTCCGCAAAAACAAAGTCGATGCCCCCATCCACGATATCATGAGGGTGCGCGTTAACCTAAGTTGCTATGGAAATCAGTATCGCGCTGAATGAGGCTGCGCGCAGGCCAGGCGTTCGAGGCAAGCGGGTGAAAGTACGATCGTCCATAGCCTACTCAGTTTAAGCATCCGATACGCTTGGGTGAACCTCTCCCCAGATTTTTTTGGCGTCTTTGGCGATCAATCGCTCTTGCAGGCGATCAAGTTCTTCTAAGGCTTGGCGCACGTCGCCGGTCTCTGCCAGCGCGCGTTCAAAGGATCGCCGAACGGATTTTGGCCGCCAGGGCAGGTCTGCAGCGGCGACCCAGGCGCGTAATTCTTGGGGAAGACCGTCATACTCGCGCATAGGGTCCTCTCTGCGCGCTTTGCGCTTGAGAGACGTTGTCCCACGGTTCGCGCGCCCCTTGGATTTTTTGATGGCGGGCCGATGAGGCATGGCTTTAGTCATCCGCCATAGCGTGTTGGAATGCAGGACGACCAAGGAGCCCATGCGGGGAAGTGTTCGCGAACTGTGCTGGCCTCATGTCTTCAAGCGTTCCGTTGCAAAACTGTTCGATGTCACGATGACGATTTTGACATATGTTATAACATAACGCTGATCAATCCTGCCCGCATGGCTCGAAGGACTGCAGATCATTTATGGAATGATACGAACTGGTGCTGACGGATCTGCCAGCACCAGGAGATTCTGAGGCCTGGCGCTTAGGAGCCGAGCGCCTGAGAGATCGTTGCAGAATTGTGCCGCATCATATCGAGATATGTCCCCGCGGGTCCGTCTTCGGGAGAGAGCGCATCGGAGTAAAGCGTCCCACCGACCACGGCGCTTGTTTCACTTGCAATCTGTTCCATCAGGCGACCGTCGGTAATGCTCTCAACAAATACGGCCGAAATCCCATCTTCGCGGATCTGCGTGATCAGTTCGGCCACGTCAGCTGCAGAGGCTTCGCTTTCGGTGCTCAAGCCTTGCGGCGCCAGAAATTCCAAACCGTATGCATCGGCAAAGTACCCAAACGCATCATGCGAGGTCACAACAGTGCGTTTCTCATCGGGCAATCCAGCCATTAACGTTGAGATTTCCAATTCAAGCGCTTCAAGCTCTTCCACATATGCCGCGCGGTTGGTGAAGTAGGCGGATGCATTGTCTGGGTCCGCTTGCGCCAAGCCGGCTGCGATGTTGTTTACGTAGATCATTGCATTGTCGATGCTTTGCCATGCGTGTGGGTCGAAAAACCCGTGATCGTGACCAGCGTGGTCATCATCACCATGATCGTCATGATCCGCGTGATCTTCGTCCTTATGCTCATCATGACCGGCATGTTCTTCATGCTCATCGTGATCGTCATCGTGGGCGTGATCCTCGTCCTTGTGCTCAGCATGATCATCCCCATGCTTTTCCTCCGCATGATCATGGTCATGGCCGCCATCATGATCTGCATGCTCTTCGCCATCCTCATGATCGTCATGATCGCTGTGCTCGTCGTCATGATCGTCATGCTCTTCAAATTCCAAGGCTTCAACGCCGTCTGTTGCCACAACCAACTGACCATCAAAAGATGCAGCCTCCGTCAAGCGCTCCAGCCATCCTTCAAATTCCAGGCCGTTCAGGATCAGCACATCGGCTTCGCTGACAGCTTTGGCCGCTTGCGGTGTCGGCGTGTAGACATGGGCATCTCCATCCGGACCCACCAAGGTGGTCAGCTCTATGGCGTCGCCGCCAATCACTTCGACCATATCGCCGAGGATTGAGAACGTGGCGACAACCTTGATCGGCTCATCGGCACGCACCGTGCCGGGCAGCGCCGCAGATGCAGCAACCAGTGCAGTTGTCAAAAGAAGTCTACGAGACAGCATGATCATTCCTTTCAAGTTTCAAAACGGCGGCGCGGCAGGTTTTGGGCAATGAGCCCGCCCACCGGGCCAAAAAAGACAGACAGTCCATACGCGATCCCAGCAACCAAAATGATCGCGGGCCCGGATGGCAAGGATTGGTGGTAAGAGAGCAGCAAACCGATGATGCTTGAGATTACGGCCACAATCATGGCGACGCCCAGGAGGCCGCCGATGCTGGCCGCCCAGAACCGCGCAGTGGCGGCGGGCAAGATCATGATCCCAACGGCCATGAGCGTGCCCAAAGCATGAAACCCTGCAACAAGGTTCATTACGACCAGGCACAGAAAGGTCAGATGGGTGACAGCGCTCAATTTACTCACAGAGCGTAAGAATTGAGGGTCCGCGCATTCCAGAACCAGCGGACGGAACAGGATCGCAAGCGCCCCGATAGACAGGCTGGCTATTGAACACAGCAAAATGAGTGCTGCGTTGTCGAGCGCCAGAACCGTGCCAAAGAGGACATGCATCAGATCCACGTTGCTGCCCCGGGTGGAGACAATGAGCACGCCGAGCGCGAGCGATATCAGGTAGAAGGCCGCAAGGCTTGCGTCTTCTTTCAACGCGGTCATGCGCGACACGAAACCCGATGCCAACGCGACAAGCATGCCCGCAATCAATCCGCCTATGGTCATCGCGCCAAGCGACAGGCCGGAGATTAAAAACCCGACAGCGGCCCCGGGCAAAATCGCATGCGCCATCGCATCACCTGTCAGGCTCATCCTGCGCAGCATTAGGAAGACGCCCACGGGCGTTGCGCCGATAGCAATCGCGATGCAGCCCAAAAGCGCGCGGCGCATGAAGCCAAAATCGGCAAAAGGCTCAATAAAGAGATCCCATATCATGCGGCAGATTTTCCGCAGGTATGGGGAATGGTCTCGCACGCCTCGCACATCTGACGTGCCCGCATTTGGTTTTCTGCAGTCATCACTTTGTGCGTGGGGCCGTGGGCCACCAATTCACGCGCCAGCATCAGGGTGCTTGGGAAGTGCGCATTTACCATATCGTGGTCGTGCAGGACTGCGACCACCGTTCGCCCTTCGTCATGCCAACCTCTGACCACTTGGATGAGATCTGCCATCGTCCGCGCGTCGATCGCGGTGAACGGCTCATCCAGCAAAACAAGCTTGGCATCCTGCAGCAAAAGCCGCGCAAACAAAGCCCGCTGCATCTGACCGCCCGACAGCGATCCGATGGGGCGTTTGTGAAGCCCGGTCAAACCCACGGCCGCGATCGCGTCCGTCACCCTTTGACGTTGTTCTCGCCCAAGCCATCCGAAAGAGCCGACTTCCCGCCTAAGACCCATGGCGACCAGATCAAGGACGGTGATTGGAAAACTGCGGTCGATGTCTGATTGCTGGGGAAGATAGGCGATGTTGTCGCGTGCAAACCCGTTCAGTTCAATCTTGCCCTCAATCGGGGAAAGGATGCCGGTCATGCCTTTCAGAAGCGTGGATTTACCTGCTCCGTTTGGGCCGACGATCGCTGTCAAAGAGCCCTCCGCAATATCCGTTTCCACCTGCCGCACAGCCCTCAGGTCATCATATCCCAGGCTCAGGTTTTGAAAGGCTACAGATGCCGTCATAGGGCACCCGGCGACGCAGTGGCCCAAAAGAACCCCGCCCAAAGGGCCGCGACAATCAATAACGCGACAGCCAGCCTTGGCGCTGCACCCATAAGAAGCAAGCGAACGGTTGGACGGTCAGATGTCACGATGCGTTGTCCTGGTCCCCGCAAGCGGCGCAGACGCCGTGCACCTCTATGACGTGACGATGCGCGTCAAAGCCCGTTTTCCCAAGAAGGCCGCTGAGGTCATCGAAAATCTTGGGCGCTTCGTTTTCTTCAACAGATCCACAATCGTCACAGATCGACATGATGGATGCGTGATCATGGTTGTGGTTGGTGCAAGCAACAAAGGAATTCAGCGATTCGACCCTATGCACTGAACCTTTCTCTGTCAGAGCCGCCAATCCCCGATAGACGGTGGGCGGCGCGATCTTTGGAAATTCGTCCCGTAATGCTTCGAGGATGTCATAAGCCGAAAGTGCCGAGTCGGCGTGTTTCAACACCGCCAGTATTTTAGACTGCATGACTTCGCCGCGTGTGCGCATCTCCGCCTCCTGATCCAAGCGTTTAGACAGTATATTTCGTTATAACATAACGCAAGCGTTAGAGGCCTGTCACGCTGCGGCCTCATCCTGAAAAAATGGAGAGAAGTGTTACCACGCAAAACAATTCTTGCGGCGCGAGATTAATGCTTCTACCAAATTTAATCCAAGCGACATGCGGACCATGGCACCGCGATGGTCGCGCCACCATTTTGCGCATGAGGGTCGTATGGATATGTTCAACATGGGCCGGGTTCCTCCGGTAACATTTGGGTCAGGCCGCGTGGCGAAACTGCCTTCGCTGGTGAGGGACATTGGTGGTAGCCCCGTCCTGATTGTCGCCGATGCGATCTTGGCAGACCTGGGTGTCACTGACCGCGTGGCACAGGATTTGGCCGCAAAAGGTATTGCCTCTGAGGTTGCTGCCGACGTGGCAGGCGAGCCCAAGGACACGCTGGTTGATGAACTTTGCGAAAAAGCGCGCGCAGCAGGGGCCAAAACGGTCATTGGCATTGGTGGCGGTGCAGCTATGGATGCAGCCAAACTTGTGGCTGCCATCGCCCCAAGCGGCACTCCGGCACTTGAGTTCGCCCTCGCGGCAAAACCGATGCCATCGGACGGCTTGCCCGCCATTGCCGTGCCCACAACAGCCGGAACCGGTTCAGAAGTGACGCGCACCGCCGTGGTCTCAAGGGCGGACGGATGGAAAAACTGGTACTGGGGCGAAGAACTGATGTTTGACCAAGCCGTGCTTGATCCCGAACTCACGCTGAGCCTGCCGCCGCACATCACCGCCTGGACTGGAATTGATGCCGTGGCTCATGCGCTTGAGGGCGCGACTGCGGGCACCACAAGCCCGGCAGGATTGCTCTATGGGCTCGAAGCGCTTCGCCTTTTGTCAGAGTTCCTGCCGCGCGCTGTCGCGGACGGATCGGACATCGAGGCGCGCGGCCGAGTTCTCTGGGCCAGCACTGTCGCCGGTCTTGCCCTGCACAACTGCAATACGCATATGGGGCACAATATCAGCCATGCTATGGGGTCACTGGCGCGTGTTCATCATGGCCTAGCCACGGGTCTGGCCCTGGAGGCCAGTCTGCCTTGGTTGGTGGCTCGTCCGGAAGGGGCAGGGAACTATGCCCGTGCGTCCGAAGCCCTGGGCGGTGCAGTAGACGCGGCAGCCTTGCCTGGCTCTCTGGCCACGCTGATGCGTGCGTGTCATATACCGGCGGAGCTCCCCGCAGAATGCTCAGATGTGACCGTGGCCGCGCTTGCCGCTGAGATGAAGAATTCAGCCAATCACGGCATGTCACAAAATGCGGCCTGTCTGGTCGGCGACGCCGACATTGATGAGATGGCTGGCATGATGATGAAATTCCCCGTTGCAAGCGTTGCCGCGTAGCGCCAGCCAATCCTGAACCCGAAGGAAGGACAATCGCAATGACGGCAATGATCCATTCTGGAACGTTGAAGACCATTCGCACGGCGCGCAAAGTCGGGCGGCCAAAGCTGGCCAAGCTCACAGGGATGACAGAACGGCAGATTGCCAGGCTTGAAACCGCCGCTGCGGAGCACAGTCAGGTCTCGGATGCGCTCATGATCCGTCTTTCTGATGCCTTGAACGTGTCCACTGATGTGCTGAGCGGAGAAACACAAGCCTGCGAGACCGATTTGATTCCGGTGGTATCTACCAAATGCACCAACGGATGCTGCGGATAGGAGAGCTGAGTTTGGTTCGTGCCGTCCATGGTTAATGATGCACGCGAGATAAGCGCGCCCTTGTGGCAATGGTCTGCCCAAGACATAGCGGCGGCCACCAAAGCGGGAAGGGTCACGGTGCGTGAGGTGACCGAGGTCGCACTAGAGCGCATGGAGTCCGTCAATCCTTCGCTGAACGCGGTTGTCGTAAGCCTGGCAGATGAGGCGCGCGCTGAGGCCGAAGCACTCGACAAGTCGGATGCTCCCAAAGGGCCGCTTCATGGCGTGCCCGTGACGATCAAGATCAACGTGGACCAGAAGGGTCACGCAACCAGCAACGGTGTGGTCGCATTTAAAGACGTTGTCGCGCCCGACGATGCGCCCGTTGTGCGCAACCTCAAAGCGGCCGGTGCCATTGTAATCGGTCGCTCAAACACACCTGAGTTTTCCTTTCGGGCCGATACGGACAATCCGCTATTCGGCCGGACACACAATCCATGGGGACAGCACATATCTTCTGGCGGGTCTTCCGGTGGGGCAGGCGCGGCCGTGATGGCGGGGATTGGCGCGCTTGGTCATGGCAATGATATTGGCGGATCCCTGCGATTTCCGGCCTCGGCCAACGGTGCCGTGACGGTGAAACCTGGGCTTGGTCGCGTGCCAGCGTGGAACCCCAGCCAAAAAGCAGAGCGCGGCCTGCTGGCGCAATCCATGTCGGTGCAAGGTCTGATCACACGCACAGCGGCTGATCTGCACCACGCCATGCCCAGCCTCATCGCGCCGGACGCGCGCGACCCGTTTCATGTGCCTCTGCCTTGGCGCGGGGGCGTTATTGAGACACCGATCAAGGTGGCGGTGTCTTTCGATGACTTTGGCTATGGTCTGCACCGAGATGTGAAGATCGCGCTTGATGCGGCGGCCACTGCGCTGTCCAATGCGGGTTACGCGGTAGAAGAGGTAGAACCGCCTTTGGCTCACGAAATTGGTGAAGCCGGATATCGCGCCCTCATGGGGGAAGTTAAGGCGATTATGCGCGACGACATTCGCGATTATGGATCATCCACCCTGAACGCCATCTTTGACGAGTATTTCGTCCAGTTCCCACCTTATGAAGGGGCTGACCTCATCCGCGCCGTTGCTCAGCGATCTTACTACGCACGGGCGTGGTCGCAGTTCCTGGACGACTATCCGCTGGTTTTATGCCCGTTTCTCTTGAAACCGTTCTTCCCGCCTAATCGTGATGCGGAAGGGTCTGAGGGTGTTCGCGAAGCTTTGGGCTCATCTCATTGGTCTTTCATCATGAACTTTCTGGGTCTGCCTGCGGGCAACCTCCCGACACACGTGGCGGATCTTCCAGGCGGCAAGCAGCCTATTGGCGTGCAGATCGCCGGCCGCAGATGGCGCGAAGATCTTGTTGTTGATGCCATGCAAGCGATCGAGGCAGAGATCCCTCCGCTATGCCATATGCTCTGGGATCATATGGGCTGAGGGCGACGCAGCGTCCGCTTTTCTTTTAGGTCACTGCAAGGGCTTGGCTGATATCTGACAATAACTGACCACGTGATCAAAAAAATTGACGTTGCCCGTCTTTGCTAGCAAGCTGTTTGTGTTCAGAAGATGATATCCTCACCGCACCTGCGCGACCGTGTAGGACGAGCTTTCATCTGAGCAAACTTGGCACTGACGAAAAGAACCCAATGGTCGTTTCGGAAAAGACATCGAAATCGACGCGCATTCAAAGAGCGCGCCGCGAAGAGATCCTACAAGCGGCTCTGGAAGAGTTTTCCCAACACGGGTTTCGCGGCGCGTCGATAAATAAGATTGCCAAACGAGCCGAGATGTCGACCCCGCGCTTGCTTTATCATTTTAGGGACAAAGAAGCGCTTTATCGTGAACTTCTGAAATCCACTTTGCTGCTGTGGCTTGGGCCCCTGCAGATGCTCTCGGACACCGATGAGCCGATCGAAGAAATCTGCGCCTATATTTGTCGAAAGTTGGAAATGTCGCGCAAGTTCCCTCGCCAAAGCAGGCTCTTCGCTGGCGAGATCATACTTGGCGTGCCGCTGGGACAGGCTGAGGTTTTTGAGCCGCTGCGCGCCACATTTGAAAGCAAGATTGATCTTTTGCAAAGCTGGATGAAAAGCGGACGCATCGCTCCGGTGGACCCACATCATCTCATCTATTCGATTTGGGCGACGACGCAGCATTACGCGGATTTTGAGGCTCAGATTGCGGATCTGTCGCCGCAGAAGATGCCCGGCCTTTACACGCAGGCCGAGGGCTTTTTGTTGCCCATGTACCGTAAGTATCTGGCGGTGGAGTGACGATTT
>ERZ1740059.341-NODE-341-length-25883-cov-7.639267_pt1 | contig 25883 bp, 34 predicted proteins | sample MGYA00581744_ERZ1740059 | MGnify/ENA primary metagenome ERZ1740059 (study PRJEB43018, sample SAMN04849738) | marine metagenome | isolation source: floating plastic debris | place: Pacific Ocean | collected 2008-08-28 | study: EMG produced TPA metagenomics assembly... | reverse complement strand
ACGGCCAGCCTGACGGTCCGCCCTCGACCGTGATCCTGAGGTTCTCCGTCGTCCCGGTCGCGCTGAGGATCGCTCCGATCCCGCCGGTCGCATCCTCGTTATTGACGGCGCGATCGTGAATAAATCCGTTCCGGTAGCCCTCGCCGTTGCCGTCATCGAATTGAATTGTATAGATCGAGCGCTTCGTTCCTGAGTGCCAAAATCCTACCATCGCGACGAGCACGCGACCCGGAAATGGATCGCCGCACGGAAGACCTGTGACTGTCCTGGTTGTGCCGCTGCCGATTTGCTCGCCAATAGAGCCCTCAAAGACGTTCTTGACGCCGCCCGCCGCTGCGCCGCCCAGGAATGGCCGAAACGGGAGCATTAACCGAACCCTCCAAGGAAGTTCGCCAGGTAGTCGGTCCCATCATAGAAAACCGAGACGACGTCGATCCCGAGCGCGTCTGTCGTCAGTGTCGGGGCCGCACCTCCAGCGAACTTATAGCTGGCGTCCCAGGCCAGGGTCCTGGAGCCGGTCGCGTCCTGCTTAATGATCAAGATAAGCTGGTCCCCCGCGCTTATGTTCGCGGGAAGGGCCATCGTCCGATTATCCGCCAGCGTGACGCCCTGAATGGACCCATCGTTTAGGTCTGGTGTGATCGTCACGCCGTCCGCCAAGGCGAACACGGGCGTGTTGATCTTCTTAGAGACGACCAGGTCCCCGACCGCGAAGTCCGTTTCCCCAGACGTCGGATCAATGGTCGCCCAGATTGTGTCCTGGGTTCCGTCCCAAAAGGTCAACTCCCACTGGCTGGCCGAGACTTCTTTGACCCAAAGCTGTCCGTCCAAGGCGTAAGTCGGTCGCTCCGCCCCCCTGTGCAGCTGAAGGACCGCATTCCACAGCGAGCGGACGCGGTCAGTAAGCTCTGTTCCCGATACTCCGCTGGGCGGGCTCGGAAGCTGTCCTAGAAAGTCAAACTGGGTCACGCTCTCGCACCATAGCCTTTGGCAATCCAGTCAATTGTTGTCGAGATCGGCGTCCCGCTACTGTCATAGAAGCGGACCGTGAACCCTGACGCGGACTGCGCTGTGATTTCTTTTCTGTCTCCCGATGCTAAGGATTGCGCGTCGATCGCCAAGGCCGGGCGGTCCCGGAAGGGCTTCCCGTAAAGAACGGTCAGACCAGTGTCCGGGACGGCGATATCCGCTTCGCCCTCGACCCGGTCCGGCATGTCGAGCGTGATTGTGAAAGCTCCCACCGACGGCGTAATCCCCGCCACGGTGTTCGAAAGAACCAGCCGAAACTGAAAGGCGCGAGCTGTGAAGTCTCCTGTCGCTGGCGAGATCCAGTCGCTCCAGGTGGTCCCGTCCTGGCTCGTTCTGACCTGGACGACGACCGACCAGCCATCACCAATCTGGGGAGCCATATCCACCACGGCCGCGAGATCGGTAATCTGAATGATCCCTTCGCCGTCTTCGATCCCGAACGCTTCCAACTCATAGCTGAGGCGCGTCGTGAAGACCTCGCCCAGGTCAATGACGCCGGTTGCGTATGTTCCAGTCTGGAGCGTCAAGAAGCCGCCAGAAATGTCGTCCACGGCTGACAGATCCGTGATGTCGGTTAGAAGCAGCTCTTCCACCAGGCGAAGTCGCCCAGACTGAATTGCGACGGCGTCCCTGTCTCCAGCCCAGCCTGGAGCTTCGGCCTGGACCTGGACCACATTCAGCGCGGCGAGCGACGACGTCTCGGACGTGATGATCGTCGCGTCGTCGCTGTATGACCCGAGAACGGACACGGCCTTGATCAAGTACGATCCCGCCAGAGCCGAGACGACCACCTGAGTGTCGGCGATGTCTTCAGCGATCTGGACTGACGAATTCCACTCAGCTCCAGACGTGAGCGGCGACTGTCGGATCTCATAGTGAGAGACGAAGTCGCCCAGGTCGTTCCACCGCAGGATCGCCTGGTCGCCCACGACCTGAATTGTGAACCCAGTCACAGCGCCCGGCTTCTTGCTGGCCCCTGCGATGGTGAACTCGACCACAGTCCAGTCCGAGACCTCGGAGGTGTTCCTAACCGCTGCAACTCGCGCGAAGTAGGTCCCGTCCTGCGGGTCGGTCAGGGGAATGTCGATCGTGCTGACCGCCTGGCTGTTGGTCTGGCGCTCCCAGTTGCCGCCCGGTCTCCGAATGCCGACAACCCAGCCATCGACGCCACCAGGATCGTCCCAGCTAAGGGTCAGGACCGGAACCGTCGCCCCGCCCGCTGTCAGAGCCGAGACCCCAGTCGGGACTGGGTGATAAGATCCAGACAGCGCGCCGATCGGATCGCCGTCGACCCAGTCGCTGAAGCCGTTCTCGGCCGATATCCCGCGAATGCGGAACTCGTCAATCTCTTCCAAGCTGATCCCGCCGACGACGTGGAAGGGCTCAGAGACAACCGCGCTTTGCCACTGGCTCCCGCCGGTCGACCAGGAGATCTCATAGCGCGCCAGGTCGTCGTCGGGGGTCCAGTAGAACCGAACCCCCGGAAGGACTTCTTCGTCGACCAGGACGTTCTGGGTTTGCGCCGCCAGCCCCTCGGGGAGCGTGACGGCCAGCTGGAGCTGAGACGCGGGCTTCTGGGTCGGGACAAACGGGAGTTCGTCGTCAGTCGTCCAGTCGAAGACGCTAGCGGCGATCTCTCGCAACGCCAGGACCACGCCGACCTCGCCGTTCGGCTGGAGCTGGAAGGACCACTCCATAACCTCGAACTCGACAGCGTTCCAACCGTAGCGCGCGATTGTAAGTCGTACGACAGACCCCGCCCGAAGCCTGGTCGCCTTCAGCTTGAACGCGCCGGTCACTGTCAGCTGTTGGCGCGATCTCAGGAGCGCGACTTTCGCCAGACGCTGGGCCATCGTGTTCGACGTCGTGAACGGAAGGTCCAGCTCCGTGAAGATCTCGCGGCCGTCCTCGGTTGCGAACAGCGTCGACCGCTGGACCGGGTAGTCCGTCTCGATCCAGTTGTCCTCCGCTGAAGCGAAGACGCCCTTCACAGCGTTGAACGTCTCGGTCGCCTCCCGCCGCGGCTGGATCGTCACGCCGCCCACAAGATCGTCGTCTGTCAGGTACAAGACCGGCTGGGAGTATGCCGAGCCCACGCTCCCAAACTGGCCGCCCGAGTAAGACACAGCGCCGCCCATCGAGATCAGCAACGCCTCCAGGACACTGTCAGGCCGGGCCGATGTGTCGACGACCCCGTGGCATTCATAGCGGGGCTCGGTCCCGCCCTCCAGGAGGTCGATAGGCTCGTCCGCCAAGTTCGCCGCTGCGATGATCGAGTTGTCGTCGATCTCCGCCTGGGAGACCCCGAGGCCGAGCTGGGCGTCGGTCAGGTAGTCGCGAACCGCCAGGGCCGAGTTCGCGCTGTATTCGGTCAAGCCAGAACGGGGATCGAATAGCTTCGCGCCGTCGATCTCCGCCGTGATGTTTGGAATTCCCCCGCCATAAACGTCCTGGTCGTACTCCAGGCGGATGTAAGAGCAAGCGATCCCGTTCAGCTTGTGGTTTTCGGTCCAGAGCGGGAGCGGATCGGTCTCAGCTCCATCGCCCTGTCGGAACGCCGACCACTTGCCGTCGCTGTCGCGCACTGTGACCCGGATCAAGCTCGCGTCGACCGTAGAACTGAAGTCCGAATAAACGTTCGTGTCGCTCTCTCGGGCGCTCCAGCCGGTCGTGTCCGAGTAGTCCCCGCCGCCCTTGTATTCGAAGCGATAACGGGTTGCGCCGGGGACCGGGTCAGCTGTGAAGCGGGAGGCCGTGTAAGTCCGTGTGACGGTGTCGTCTCCGAACCGATTGGTCTTGTTCCTCACCTTCTGGACCGTGTCCACAGCGATTGAAGCTGGAGACGAGAGCGTCAGGCTCCCACCAGATCCGGGAACGCCGCCGGTCGCGTCAACCAGTCCTGGAAACGCCACCTGGTCCGCCTCTCCCAGGCGGTTCTCAATAGTCGCATAGCCCGAATACTTGCCTTTGAACCCCTCGCTCGGCGTCCAGGCTTCGTCATCATTGAAAAACAGCTTATTGATCGACTGGACTTCGTGACTGGCCCAGACAATGACCATGTGAAGGAACTTGTTTTTACTTCCGGTCGACGACAGGAACACGAAGACGCCGCCGGTCCGTCGCTTGCCGTAGATCTTGCGCCGCGCCGCGGTCGCCTGGCGGACTGTCCGAGTGATGTCCTCAGGCTGTGGCCCCTCGAACTTCGGAGGCTTCGGCGCGAATGCGCCCTGAAGAAGCGAGCCAGCAACCGAGAGCGCCACGGGAACCAGGAACGACGTCGAAGTAAGAAACGCGCCCAGGGCGACGGCCCCGGTCAGGACGCCCGACCCGGCAATGGCGGTTGCGGCGGCCCCGACGGCCGCTACGGCGACAGCTGGCATTTAGCCGTTCCTCCATGCTCTGATCGCGTTGTCGCGGGGGAAGAGCTTCAGGCCCTCCAGGGTCACGGCCGCCAAGTGCTCGCCCAGGACGACGCCCATCGCCTCCCGCCGGTCTTCGGCTTTGATGCTGGCAAGGTCGCCGCGCCTGGCAAAGCCTGGCTTGATCTCCAGAAGGCGTTCGCTCGCGGCGTCTCCGACTGAGGTCCAGCCGTTACGCGCCAAGACCATCAGCGCCTGGCGCTCGGTGTTGTAAGACCCCAGAATGTCGACGAACGTCATCCGGCCAGTCACAGCCAGCTCCACGTCGCTCCCCCAGGTAAAGCAATCGTGCTTCCCCCAGGCGAAAGGCTTGTCCTTCCACATCAAGAAGGCTCGAAACAGCCGCCCCTCCCAGTCCTGGCGTCTCGTCATCCCGTGCTCCCCCATACGATTTCAGCGTCCTGGAGGCTTTCGACGTATTGCAGGCCCACGTCCGTGGGGTGGTCGATCTTCTGGTCTTCGTCGGTGTATCGGCGCACCCTGGGCCGCTGGAGATCGACCAGGCGGCTCTCGATGTTGACCTGATAGGTCGCAGTGTCCCCCGTGTCGCCCAGGACTGGCGCGCCCATTCGCCCCGAGAAAATCAGGACCGGGTCCAGGATCAGGACCCCGTTGTCGAACTCGGCCAGCCAGACCCGAGCGAAACGGTCCAGGGGCTTCTCGCTGAGAGCCTGGGCGATCGTCGACGCCTGGACGCCCTCGAACGTGACCGTGATCCCCGCCGCTCGGACCTCGGTCGTCTCCGAGACTTCAGCGATCGAGATCAGATCGGACGCCCCGAGAAAGGTTTTCGCGCCCCAGGTCAGCTCGCCAAAGCCGGACCAAAGTTGGACGGTCCCGCTGTCGAATTCCGCCTCGTACAAAACCGCCAGTTCCTGGCGGCTCTGATCAAGGGCGGCCTGGACCGCTGGAGTTATCGAGCGTTCGACCATTAGAACGCCTCACTGGCTCGAATACGCGCTGTCGAGAACCCGCCAGGGCGCAGGTCGAACGGGGCTTCGTCGCTGTCCATGCGGAAGGTCCCCCTCGGCGCAAGGATCTCGACAAGGGTCGCCGCCGCATAGGTCGACCGAAGCGCGGGCTCGAAGCTCACCGTCGCGTCGCCCGAGATCCCGACGGTCGCCTCGGCTGTGACCATTTTCAGCTCGTCACCTACCTGGACAAAGTCGCCTGGTGCGATTGTCTCGCCCTCGGTCAGGCCGTTGATCAGCATCGTGTATTGACCAGAGACAGCAGTCAGGACGGCCGCGTTCGTGTCGGCGTCGCCACCTCGGACGAACGGGATCGCCATGTCGAAGGTCTTCCCCCGCCCCTGAAGCAAGGCGAAGAAGGCGCGCCAGGGGCGGGCCTGGTCCTGGGTCATCTCTGGAAGCTCCGCCTCGACACGCCAGGCTGCGCCAGGAAGTGAGACAGCCTGGGACGACAACGTGAACGGCGAGCGCGACACGGTCGTGACCCGCTGAAGCGTCAACGTGAACTCAGACAGCCCAGGGGTCGTCGGAAGTGGAAAATCAGCCACGGCCACGCACCCCCTTTGCGAATGATCCGCCCCGCCTGGTTCCCTCCAGAACAGCGCGCTTCGTGTCCTCCCGAATTGCTGGGAGCATCTTTGTCACTTCCGACCGAATGCTTTCGGCGTTGCTCGATATGTTGAGCGTTTGCTGGACACTGACGCCGTCGCCACGCCCCTCGGGCTGGCCCGCCATACGCGCGAACCGCTCGACGCTCGGGACGATGGTCCCAGGCGATCGTGGAACGAAGACCTCGGGCCGCTGTTCGCCGACCAGGTACGCCTGTCCCGCCTCCACTGGTCCGCCCAGCTCGCGGCGTGGGGTCGGGCTCGGGGTCGAGCTAGAGGTGATCGAGCCACTACCGCCGCAGACGACCAGAAGACCGCCGCTCAATCCGCCCGCCGCATTCTCGAACGGCTGGAACAGCGCGACTTCAAGAAGGATCTCGCCCAGGCGGAACAGCATCGCGCGGAACGTGTTTTCGAGAGCCTTCGCGCGATCTTCCGCGAAGGCCATGTCCCGAACCGCCTGGCGCAGACCGTCCGACAGAACCTGGGCGAAAGCGTCGCCCGCCAGCTCCAGCTGTTCGAAGATGTCGCTAAACTCGCCGTACTCTTCCTTGAGCTGGCGGATTGCCTCGGCGACGATCCGGTTCGCCTCGGCTTCGTCGTTCGTGATCGCAACCAGCTCGTCGCGTAGGTCCAGAATGCGCTGGATCTCGCGCTCCAGGAGTTCCTGGTTCGACAAGCTCTGTTCTTCGGTCCGAACCAGAAGCTCCATTGCGTCCTGGAGGTCCCGCGCCTCTCGGGAGGTCTCGGCGTAGATCCGAGCGACTTCGTTGATCTTCTCGATTGCTTCTTCGTCGATAGCGACCCCGGCCTGTTTGGCGGCCGTCAGAATTCGGGTCTGTTCTTCGTACTCCGACAGGGCCTCGGTCCCCCGGATCAAGGCGGCCGTCTCGGCCTGGAGAGACGCCGAGCGCTCGCGGCTTTCGTCCAGCAAATCCTCCAGGGTCTTCTGGACCCGGCTGGACCCGCCTCCACCCCGGCCGTCATCGTCGGACCTCGGGGGGCGAATGAACTCGGGGGCGCCCTCGCCGTCCGCCAGAGACGAAAGGGTCCGAAGACGGTCCTCGGCCTCGGCCAGCTGGCTGTTCGCTTCGGCCAGGGTCAGGCCATAGCGTTCGCCACCTTCCTCCAGCTCGCGGACCAGAGCCGAGGCCGCCTGGACGTCCTGGCGCGCTTGCTCGATCAATGTCTGTTGAGAGACGCCCCCGCCCAAGCCGACCGAGACCAGGTCGCGAGCCTCCCGAAGCCGGGCGATGAACGCGGCCAGAAGGTCCAGGGCTCCCAGAATCTCGTCTCGGAACCCCACGAAGAACGCTGCGAAACTCCGCTGGCCCTCGACCGAAAGGCGCTCCAGGGCGTCGTTTAGGTCGGCCGTCGCTTCGACCAGGTCCTGGCTCATAACGAAGCCGGTCTCTCGCGCCTCGACACGCAACGCGTCGAACTCTTCCTTCGACAGCTCCAGCGCTGGGAGAAGGCGGCGCGTCAGGTTCCGGCCAAAGATTTGAAGGGCGCGCTCGGCCCGCTCTGTCGGGTCTTCGATCTCCGACAGGGCCTGACGGATCGCCAGGAAGGCTTGTTCCGAGTTCGTGATTTCTCCAGCCGACAGCTGGGCGGCCAGGCCCAAGCCCTCGAAGACCTGGCGACCGCGCTCGCCACCAGAGAAGAAGTCGTCGATCACGCCGTTTAGAGCCTGGATCGCGCCCTGGGCGTCTTCGATGCTCCCGCCGGTCCGCAGCGCCACGAATTGCAACTCCTGGAGCGCGTCCGACGTCACCCCGAGATCGCGGCTTGTCGTACGAAGCGCGTTTCCAAGATTGACCGCACCCCGGATCAAGAGGCTTAAACCGCCGCCCGTCGCCAGAAGGCCGACAGCGGCGCGAACCTGGTTCAACCCGTTCGCGAAGTCTGTGACCCCCTTGGTCGCCCGAGTGAAGCTGTCGGACATGCGTGCGGCGGCCTGACGGGCTTTCGTTTGAGCCTGGCGAAGTCCTTGTTCAAGGTCGCCCGTCCTGGCGTTGATCTGGACGAAGACTTCGTCGATCTTCTCAGCCATCGCCGCCCCCTAGTGTCGACTTGAAGATGGCGAAGGCTTGCTCGGTCGTGGCGTCCTTCGGAATGGTCCGATCACCATCGCGCCCAGGAAGAACCTCGGAGAGCTTCGGGAACCGCTTCGGGTCGGAGTGAAACAGTCGGCCAGTCAGCCAGGCGCAAGACACGGCGTCGCCGTGGGCGTCCGTCCGGCGCTGTGCTGCGGCCTTCAGCGCCAGGTTGGTCTGGTATGGCGTCAGATCCCAGAATTCGGTCGGGTCCAGACCCAGCCGAACCCACTGCGCCAGGGCGTCGGGGATCAAGGCGGCCGCAGATCCCGTCTCAGGCTCTTTCTTGCCGCTCTCCGGCTCACGCGGGACCGATGACCCTGGTCCGCTGTAGCCAGAACCCAAGACCCCCTGGAGCGCGCCCAGGAGCGCCAGGGTCGCCGACGTATCAGACCCGTAAGCAAAATCTGGAGTGATATGGATCACCTCGCCCGAGATCACCTGGGCGAAGCGCGCCAGCTGAAGGGCGTCCAGCTGTTCCGACACGTCGGCCAGTTTGGTCGCCCAGTCGTCTCCGAATTCATGCTCTAGGCGCGACAGGGCCGCCCAGGTCAGGCGAAGCCGAAGCTCTCGCCCACACAGCCAGATCCGCGCCTCTCCGGTGTGAGGCGTCAGCATCTATCAGGTCGGCGGCGTCGGTGCGACGGTTCCCCAGGTCGGGGTCCCTGAGAGCTTGAACGAGATCGCGGCCGAGACGTTGTCGTTCTGCGGCATGGACACGTTAAGACCCCGGAAGACGCCCTCGGCCGCCATGTATTGCGGCGTTGTCATGCTTTCGAACCCGACAATCACCTTGAAGGTCGACCCCAAGCCATTGAACAGCCGAATGTGGTCGGCGTCCTCGGGATCGAAGTTGATCGTCCCGGCCATCTCGCCGAAGTCGGTCAGGCCGCCCGCGAACTGGCGAACCGTGTCGACCAGCTCGGTCACGTCGCGAAGTTCTGCGCCCGCCGAGATAGGCTGGAAGTCCGTCACGCCCGAAAGCGGGCGATAAGTGTCAGCCTGGCTCGCGTCCTCCAGGTAAATCTGACAGCCCTGTGTGTAGACTGGGTTTGCCATTTTAGCCGTTGTCCTTCTGTAGGGCGACCCGGACACTGATCAGTCGGCCGCGAAGCGTTTCGTCAGTCGGCGCGGTCGTGATCCCGCCCGTGGGCTCGATCACGACGACCGTCCAATCTCCGATTGTCGAAACTGCGGGCTGAAAGAAAAGCCCCCAGACATGCTCGGCCATCGCGTCGATTTCCGAGGCCCGGTTCGAAATGTGGGCGAACAGCTCCACCTGCCGGACCATCTCCACGCGCTGGAAGTTGATCCCGTGCCTCGTGCTTCCCGCGACGTTGCTCGCGGCGATCACACAGGGAAACGGGGTCAGGACCGCCTGGGGCGGCTCAGCGGGGAAAATCGCCTTGTAAGTGGTCGAGTTCCAATCGAAGCGAGCAACCCAGTCGCTCACGGTCTGGTCGGCGTCCAAGATGTCGAAGAAGGTCTGGCCCAGGTTCATCCCAGCGTCCCCGTCAAAATCCGGCGAATGTCAGTCAGTTTCTCCTGAAGAGCTCTAAACAGGAACGGCCTCGGGGCCTGGCGGATCAGGCGGCCTCGGCTGTCGGTCCCGGTGAAGCCCCGCTCCAGGCGGCGAGCGTATTGGACATTGGTCCCCACAACCCCGACGATGTTGTTCACCTCCTGGCTTGGTAGGTTCGCCCCAGTCTCGTCAAACGCTCCGCCTTTCGATGATGGGGTTCGAGCGACCCGAGCTGTGATCGACTGACGCAAGCGCCCCGAGAGGACCCTGGGCGGCTCTCCGGGGCGGGAGGGGCTGAGACCGATCAAGCGCCCCGAGCTGGAGCGCCGGACGTCCTGGCCCACGCTCAGCAGCTCCACGACACGCCCTCGGACGACCTGGGTCGCCAGGTTCATCCGCTGGGTCAGCTGACGCTCGGTCGCCTTGACGTATTGCGTGATTGTCTCGCCGTCGCTTGAACCGGACCCCGCCTTCCAGGTCTCGCGCCCAGCGAACACGGCGCGCTGTTTGCGCCGATACTCAGCCTCTGAGACCTGTCGCCCGTTTAGCCACCAGCTCACGTTTCAACGCTCCGACAGATCGCTTCCCAGCGACGCCCCGAGCTGGTCTTCGACAGAGCCTCGACCTCGACGGTCTCACCCTGGCCGACCAGCCGGTCCTGTTGCTGGAGATCATGCGCGCCGTCACACGCGAACTTCCATCGGACGATCATCGCGTCGCCCCGCGCGATCGTCGCCTCAGTCAGGCCCGAGCGTGACAGCTTCCCTCGGATCGTCTGCACGATGACCCATTCGGTCGCAAAGTCGTTCGCGCCCACAGGGTCGACGGGTTGCTCCCGCTGAATTTGAAACTGACGAACGAAGGCTCCGCGCATGTCACACCGACAAGATCCGGTAGCGATCCAGGATGGCTCGGATCGGCCCCGGAACCCCCTGGAGGTTCATTTCGGCGACCGATTGCATGTCGCCCTCTTTAAGCTGGGAGAGGCCAGCGGGCATCGAGAGCCCTTGCTGGACCAGAGCGGCCGTCGCCGCCTTTAGATCGTCTGGAAACTCCGTGTCGCCGCCAGTGTAGACGACCTCATATCGGGCCAGGCCCTCGGGGAACACTTGGCCGTATTGCTGGAACCAAATGATCCCGGACTGGTCGACGCTTACGACTTCCACGTCTTGAGCGCCGCCCACCATGTCCTTGACGCTGGTCAGGGTTGTGATCGGAGGGGCTGAGATGATGATCGGCCCGCCGCCCGCGTGGTACTCGGTCCGAGCGGCGTCGCCGAACTTGCGGCCCGTGTAAGCCTCAATCGTCCCAATTGCCCGATTGACCTGGTCCGCGACCTCGCCGTCACGTTCGCTGTGGTCAATCGCTAGGGCTGTCTTGACTTCTTGGACCGTGACGACCGGCATCGGTTAGCCCTCGCTGTTTTCGTCGCTCTCGGGCTTCTCGACGGCCTCAGTCGGCGGGGCCTTTACCAGACCGCCGCCCTCGGCATTTTTCGGAACTGCTTTCGATGTGGCGCGAGCCTTCCGCTTCCCGGCGGATGGGTCTTTCACCATCTTGTCGCGCGCCGGGGCTTGCTCGCCCGAAACGAACTCAGCCTTTCCGATGTCGACCAAGCGCGCCTCGGTCTCTTTGTCGAACCCGGCGACCTCGCCTGGGTTGTATGGTGCGTAATAGGATTTGAACCGGATCACGTAATCGCCTCTTGTGTCTGGAAGCCGGGGCGGCGAACCGCCCCGGCTGATCTCGGGAGAGCTTCACGCCCTAGGGCTTAAACGCCCCAGGTGACGCCAGTCTTCAGAGCGCCTGCAACGTCGTACTGAAGAGCAATGTCGGTCCGAAGGATCATGCGAACAACGGCTTCGTCGGTATCGACCGTGGTCCGAAGGGTCCCGCCGCTATCCCTGTAGGTCACGTTCTCCAGAACTTCCGCCTGGGCGACCCCGTGATCCGCAATAAGGACGTCCGGCATGTTCAAGAACGCGACTTCACTCTCATTCGACCCACCACCCAGGTTCGTCGGGATCGCGTTCGTGGTAGCGGCTTTATAGCGGCCGATCTTCCCGTTCATTTTGAGTTCGGGGAAAATCAAGTTGCCGTTGTCGTCGCGAAGGCGCTCCAGTCGCTCCGCCTCACGGGTCGACAGGATGTAGATCGACCCTTCTTCGGTGACGTTCACGTTAGCGCCAAGCAACGCCTGCTTGAGCTGACCGAGGTCGGTTTCGATGTTTTCCGACGTCGTTCCGGCCGAGGCCGAGACGTTGGCCGCCGCCAGCTGGTTGAAGATCCCGGTCGGAATCGTCGCCGAACCCACGGCGCGCAAAAACGCAGCGTCCTCAGTCGTCGCCGCGCCCGTGAGCACGTTGTTCATAATCGCTTGCTCGATGTTGCCAGCGGCCGAGATCAGAAGGTCTTTCGAGACCGGGACCGTGATCATCATCTTCTTGTCGGTCAGCGAGACCTGGTCGGTCCCAGGCGATGTCGCCTGGTTTGTCGACGCCACGCCTTCACCGACCCAGGTTCCCTGAACAACCGAAGTCAGCTTCGGGATCGTCATCGAGCCCGAGGGGTTGTCGATCACAACCGCGCCGTTCTTTCGCATGATCGTACGGTTCGCCAGAGCCTCCAGGATTTCCTCGGAGACAATGGTCGGGACCATTTCTTTGCCCTGGTTCGCATCGCCCGCCGTCATGTTTTTGACGACCCGCGAGTTCTCGCCATAGACCTCGATCGCTTTTTCCCGCGCCCATGCCTGCGGGTTCGCAGTATCGGCGTTCTTCGCCTGGTACTTCAGGCGAAGAAGCGCACCCGTGATGCTTTCTGGGTCGCGCTTGTTCGCTGTGGTCGACTTCTTGGGCGCGAACAGCCTGGGTCCGTTACCGTCGCCTTTAGCCGCCTTGGCGACGTTCTCTTTCACACGCTTCGCGACGTACTCGCGAAGCTCAGTTTCAGTCATCCGCATAGTATATTCCTCTCGATTAGCGGTTGACGCCTAGCTTCGGGTTAGTCCGAAGGCTTCGTCCGTTTGCTGTCGGATCATTTCGTCCAACAGGTCTGCGGAAACTTCGATCTCGGGCTCGGCCGACTTCTTTTTCGGCCTCGGCTTTGGGTTTGTGTCCGCCTTGCGCTTAGCCAGGACGACCTTCTTCCCCTCGGCGATGATCGCGCGCATGTGCGCCAGGCCCTTCCGGCCGACGACCAAGCGCTTGACCTGGGACATGACGCCGCCAAGCGTGTCCGCCTCCAGGTTCTTCGTCGCCCAAGCTTCGCGGTAGTTGAGCGCTTTGCGGCTCCCCTTCAGCATCTCGCCCGTCGGAGCTTCGCGGCCCAGCTTCCACAGCTCGGGCCAATGGTCCGCCAAAGCCTTGGCCGCTCGCCACGGGAAGACCTCATAGTTCGTCTTGAGGCGCGCCGCCTTCTGGGAGTTCTCGGGGAAGAACTCCATCTCGTAAGGCGCTGGGCCGTACGGTTCGGCGATCGCGCTCGGGTCAGGGCGCTGGCGAGGGATCGGCCCCCGGTTCTGGTGCGCCCCCTGAGCTGGGGCCAGGCTAGAGCCCACAACCGCCTCGACCAGCGGCTTCGTGACGCTCTCCATCGCCGTGACGATGTCCTGGATCACGTCCCCGCCGCTTTTCGACTGGACGTCGTCGCCCATCATTTCCTTGAGGCGGCCCTTCATGTGCTCGCTGATCTCGCCGACCATGTCCCCGACCTTGCGCGCAGCCTCTTCTTGCTCGGCTGACTTTTGCCAAGGGAACAGACCCTGGCCGAGTGCGTCATGGGCCTGGCTGTTGCTGTCGCCGTGAAGCCGCGTGTCCAAGAAGGACCCAGGCGTCGGGAACTGCGGCGTTGGTTTCTGGCCGGTCATGATGTCGTCGGCATAGGAACCCGGCTGCGGGAACCGGATGTCGTCGGTCTGGTCCATCAAGTTCGCAGCAAAGGACCCCGGCGTCGGGAAGCTCGACTTGTCCTCTTCGGTCTCGCCGTCCATCTTGAGCTGGGCCTGGGGGTCCTCGACTTTGTAGTCCGGATCATTCGGGTTCGACGACTGGACCTCGCCAGACTTGACCTCGCCAATGAAGTCCACGGGCTCGTCACCCGACGCGTTCGGAGCCGACTTCGCGCCGCCTAGAATTTCCTCGGCTTGAGCCACGACCGCGCCAGAAAACGCCTCGGCGTTCGGCTCGTTGTCGGCCATCTTCTGGACTTCGTCTTCGATCTCGGCCACAGCGGCGGCCTTTTGATCTTCGCTCAGCTCGACACCGATCGCCTCCGCGATGATCTCGACAGCTTCCGCCGCGTCTGGAGTTCCGCCCTCGGCGCTCTTTGCCTCCAGGTACGCCTCGGCCGCAGTTTTCGCCGCGCCAATGACCTCGGGAGGCATGTCGCCCGAGCCTTTCGGGTCCATAGACTTCGCCGCGCCGATCACCTCTTCAGGGGTTCCGACCTCGGCAGTCTTTTCGCCCTCGGGGACGATCTCGATCCCCTCTTTAGCCGCCACCTTCGCGAGTTCTTCATCTGTCATAGTTTCGCCCTTCGCCTCAATTTGAGCGCCTGGGGGCGCTTCGTGATCGTGTCCGTCCTCTGCGGGTTCAATGACTGGACGCCCGTCTTCGTCGTACGAAACAGCGTGAACGTGTCCGTCCTCGGCTGCTTCGGTCTGGAGCGCGCCCGGCTCCATTTCATGGGCGTGGGCGGGGTCTCCCCCGAAGCCCAGCGCCCAGTGGTCAATGTTTTCTGTTGGGTTGTCCTTCGCCCGAAGGGCTTCCAGGTTCTTCCGCGCCAGTGCATCCTGGGTCGCCATAGACAAGCGCAACGCGCCTCCGCCTAGGGCCTTCCAGGTCTTGGTTAAAACGCCCCGGTCCATGCACGGGTCCGCTGTGTCCAGGGCGTCCTCACACCAGGATTTCAGCGGGGCCAGGTTCACCCCGGCCGACTTCGCCGAGACCAGGGCATTCGGGTTCGCAGGAACCGGAACGGCCGAGAACTCCTGGAGGCGCTGCTTCGTGAACCGCATCCCCATGTCTTCGCCACGCATTGGCTCGAACTCGACGGGCTCGAAACCGGCCGAGACCGCGTTAAGGAAGCCGCCGCGATAGAGATCGAAGACCATGTCTGCGAACGGATTGACGCCTAGGGGCGTAAAGACCGCGTCCCCCATAAGCCGGTCGCCTTTCAGCTGAAGGTTTTCGCCGCGACCGATCGGGGGCTTCTCCGCATCGTGAGCCCACAAGAAAACAGGGTTCTTCGCATAATGCGCCAAATCCCAGCCAGACGGGCTGACAATGTCGCCGTCCCGGTCAAGGGTTCCGTCCGAGATCGTGAAACGGATCGCCCGACGGTTGACGTCGATCGCGTCCGCATTCTTGACCCGAAATGTTGCGTGCTTCTTCATTAAATCCGCAGTCCTGACACAAGATGCAGTGACCCAATCACCCTAGCCTCCGAGTTGCCGGATTTCCGTCAAGAGGGCGGTACGCTGCAATTCGAAGAACCGACGAAACTGTCCCGCCAAGAGCGCGTCGGCCTCCCAGCGGCGTCGATCCAAGCGCTTCCAGGTCGCAACCCGAGCGGCTTTGTCATTCAGCGAACCGACAACAGGGACGATTGTGCATCGGCAGTTGATGTCGTCCCCAGGCCGACCCATCGAGCCGGGATGAAGACCGACAGCGCCTGTCGGGGACCGAAATGCGTCTCCGACCTCGATCGTCTGACCGTCCATCTGGCGATGCGCGTCTCTGGTTCGATTATCCTGAACCGCAAGCCACTGGATGCGACGCACACCCGCAGAGCCGTCCAAGGCTCCCCAAGCGGCCCGGTTCGTCGCTCGGGCGACCTCGGTCCTGGCAATCGTCTCCGAGCGCGTTCCTGTGAACCGGCCGAAAACCCGATCAATCGAGCGGCGCATGTCTTCCAAGCTCGCGCCGTTGCGGACGTCCGTCGACAAGACGGCCTGGAGACCTTCGCGGGTCGTGTCATTGATCCGGCGGACCAGCCAGGCGGACCGCTCGGCCAGCTCGCGCTCGGTTCTCGGGTTGCGAACGTTGAATGCTCCCAAAACGCCGAAGCTATCCACCAGGTCGTCGACGAAGTCTTGTTGCGCCTTTGGGAGGGTTAGGCGCATGGCGTCCAGAACGTAGACCTCGGCCCCCTGATCATTCGTGGCCTCGAACAGAGCCCGGCGGATCTCTTCCCAGCTCGGTCCGTCTTCGGCCTTGACCCGCCGCTTCGGAAGATCAAGGCCCAGGATAAAAGGGCCGGCTTCGTCCTCCAGACGTATTCGAACAGGACCCCCGCCGAGATCCTGGACCGTCTTGGACACACACCCGCAGCCGGACTTTTCGGTGTCGAATTCGCGCCAGCGCTCCGGCCCCAACTGGATCGGCCCCTGGTAGGGCTCCCAGGCTTCGATGTTTGCGCCGTCCCGGTCCCCCTCGGAATTCCAGAACGCCTCGCCTGGGTCGTACGATAAAGTCACATGCGGAATGAACTCGGCGAAGTCCCAGCTTGCGCCATGCTCGCGGATCTCAGCCCAGCGAGCCTCGACCTGGTCGTCCATGAACGCCAAGACCAGCGCGTCGCCCAGACGCATAAGACGGCGCGCCCCGATGTTGTCTTCGGACCAGATCGTCCCGTCGCCGTTTTGCTGGCTGGGCTCGGGTAGCGAGGCCCAGTCGACCGGAGCGCGAGAGGCGGCGATCGTCACATGAAGGTCGCCTTCGTCAACGTCTAGCGGGACCCGGCCCGACTTCGCCCAGGCGATGATGTCCTCGGGGTTGATCACAGGGCGATCGACAAAAAGCGTGTCGACCCGATCATGTGGTCGCTTAGGCTCGGCCGACTTCGCCTCGACGGTTATCTGCGCCAGCTCTGGATCAGCCGCCTGGCTCTCCAGCTCTGCGGTCTCCTGGTCGGGCTCCAGGTCGACGATCTCGGCCTCCTGGAACTGACGCGGCGCGCCGGAAAAGGACGGCGCTCCGCCTCCCAGAGCACCAACGAACGCGGCCGAATTCAGCTTGTGGTCGCGCTCATAGACTTTCATGGGGTCCAGAGCAAACAGATCGCCCTCGCCTTCGCCTAGCGGCTCCATGCCCGCCAGCTCGCGGTGTTCGTCCAGCGTAAACGCGCCTGGGTTCGCCAGCATTGCCTGGAGCTGGAACGTCTTGTCTTCCCGGATCGGCGTGTCGTACGACGCGCGGACGTTCTCGCCATAATGGACCGCCAGCTGGTCGTCGTATGTCGCGGCGAACGCCTCTAGGAGCGGATCGCCCGCCCCCGACTGGGTCAGGAAGTCGGCCGCGTCGATCGTCGCCCGGTTCGAGCTGGTCAAGATCCCGAGCTGTTCCGGCGCGACGCCGCACACGCTCACGATCAAGTCGCGCTCGTACTGGCGAAGCTCCACCAGCTCCAGCTCGTGGAACGTCTGGGACACGGGCGTGACCGTGGTCTTGCCCCCGGAGAAGAACGGCTTCCCCGCGTTGCTCGATCCTCGGAACTTCATCCAGCTGGCGTCGACAACCGCCTTTTGCTCTGGCGTCAGCGGGGACGTGCCTTCGAACGACACGACCAGGTCCGGCCGAGCACGGTTCGCGAAGACGTTCTTCATCAACTTGGCGGCTTCTTCGTCGGCCCCGAGTTCGTCGCCCAGGGCGAAGCCGATCCCGGTCCCGCGCTCGTAAGGCCGCTCGGGGTCCGGGTCCTTGTGCCAAACCATGCTTGTGCGGGGGACCTCGAACACTTCGCGACCGACAGGCTGGACGATGAACGGCTCGGAGAGATCGCGCGGGACCTCCCGAACCCAGTGGGCTGGGAGCGGGTACAGCATGACCGGATGGCCCGCGTCATTCCGTTCGATGTACTCGAAGACCTCCCCGGTCAGGATGTAGTTCGCGAACAAGATCTTCCGCCGCGCCAAGCCCGACAGAAAGAGATCGTTCCCCCGGTTTAGGGTTCGCGCCATCATGTGGCCTGGGAGGCGCTTTTCGCCTGTGTCGGCCTCGGTCGCGGCGTGCCAGCGCTGTCGCGCCGCCATCCCCGCCAGCTTGCCCACAGCGGCCCGCAAGATTGGCGTCTCGCGATAGGCCGACAAAAGCTCGGTCGTCCCCTTGCGAGGAACGATCCGATGGCGGGCCTCGACCAGCTCCGCACCAGCGCCGGAACCCCGCTCAAATCGAGAGGCCATCGCCTTCAGGGTACTCGCCGCGCCGCGCGCAATTGTGTTTAATACGCTCATGCAACCAGCGTCGAAACTGCGCCGGTTTGGTCAAGCCGAGAGGAACCCGACATGATCCGATTTCTGACGTCCGCCATGGTTGCCGCAGCTCTGGCGGGATGTACGGCGCAATACATGGACCGGGGGTCGGAGAAGATGCGCGGGAAGCCGGTCTCCGACCTGGTCGCCGCCTGGGGGCCTCCGACCGGCGAGGTCGAGCTGGGCGGCCTGCGATACTACTCCTGGACCGGATCGACAGCCGCCGGGATCGCTGCGAATGCGACTTGCACAGCCCAGGCGATCGTGGACGACCAGGACGTGATCCGGGAGCTGAAGTGGAACGCCTCAGGCGTGGCGGGCTGGGGTTGCGACGTCCTGGCGATCAAGCTCCTGGACTAGGCGCTGTCGTACGACGCAAAAAATATGCGTCTGAGGTCAAAATAATTCTTGCGTGTTTATGCGTGTCAGGTCATAACTGGGTCAACGGAAACGAACAACCCAGGAGCCCGACCGATGAAAGTCCTTATCGCATGTGAGACCAGCGGCATCGTCCGGGACGCCTTTCTCGATCGCGGCCATGACGCCTGGTCTTGCGACCTTCTTCCGGCCCAGACCGCAACGAACCGGCACATCCAAGACGACGTCCGAAACGTTCTCAAGATGGACGACTGGGACCTCTTGATGGTCGCGCACCCGCCTTGCACCCGGCTTTGTAACTCGGGCGTCCGCTGGCTGAAGGAGCCGCCGAGCAACCCGCCAAAGGACGCCACGCCGCGCGAGATCGAAGCCTGGCCGACCATGTCTCGCGACGAACGCCTCGCCGTCATGTGGGACCACTTGGACAAAGGCGCGGAACTGTTCTCTCACGTCTGGAACGCCGACGTCCCCATGGTGGCGATCGAAAACCCCGTAATGCACAAGCACGGCCGAGCCCGCATTCGGAACTTTGAGCCCTTCGCCCAGTCGGTCCAGCCGTGGGAGTTCGGCGACGACCCGGACGGGCCGGACAACGTGAAGAAGCGGACCTGTCTGTGGCTCCGCAATCTCCCGAAGCTCCGCTCGACCGGAACCCTGGACGGGTCAACAGCGCGCCCAGAGATCCACCACGCCACACCTGGCCCAGACCGCTGGAAGATCCGCTCCCAGTTTTTCCCAGGCATCGCCGCCGCGATGGCCGACCAGTGGGGCGGGCTCGACCCGAACGGAACCGAACTCCGAAACCTGGCCGCGTAAAGGATTGACCGATGACAAGTTACCTAATTGTGGGCGACCCGACGCGTCCAGCGGCCAGCGACCTAATCGCTCAAGTCGATATGCTCTTGTACGGCGAACCGTTGCCCGACGGCGATTGGCGCGTCCTGGACGGAAACCACCTTTTCAGCATGATCGGCCGCGTCGTGATGCGGCACGAGATCGAAGACGACAACGCACCCCAGGAGACAGGCCCGTGACCGGGCGCGCCAAAGTATGCGTCCGGGATCAAAAGCAAAGTTGCATTTTTATGCGTCCTGTGTCATAAAACCATTAGTCAGAACTGAACTCTAACTGACGGCAACCAATGGCAACGAAAGGACACAAGAGGCAATGGAAGACCTGTTTTCATTTCGTCGAGAGTTTCGCAAGCTCAGCGAGACCGACCAAGCGGAAGTCCTCGATTTTCTTCTGGCTGACGTTGGCCCCGGCCCTGCGTTGACCAACCCCGACGACATCAAGCGCCCACCCCTCGCCGGTCGCGAAGAGGTCTTCCGGGCGGTCCAGTCCGCTGCGCCGCGAGATCTGACCGTCCAGGATGTCCTCCAGACAATTGGAGACCCGCGCGACCGACCATCGGTCAAGAATCGACTTCGGGAGCTGGCCGAGGCCGGACACCTGGAGCGCGTTGCGCGCGGGCGCTATCGGCTGAAGGTCGCAGCTGTTCAGGTGAGTGGCTCGGCATGAACCTCCGAGACACAATCGTCCACGTTTACGCCGCGACCGACGAGAGTTGCATCAAGCAGCGTTGCGAATTCATGCTCCAGTCCGAGGCTTATGTGTTCTTGAAGTGGATAATGCGCTCCGAGAAGTTTTCGAAGATCGTTATCAAGCATGGCGGCCGGACAATCTGGACCGGAGAGACCGGGGACCATGTTCCCGACTTCGACTGGTTCTTAAATCGAACTTACGGAAACGAACCCCAGGAAGCCGCCTAGCGTCACCAGACGTCGATCTCCTCGCCCTGGTCCAGCATCAAGTCCGTGATCGCCCAGACCAGGGCGTCGACCCGGTCGGGTGATCCCTCCCCCACGTACTCGCGCGACGTCATTCGCGACATTTGCTCTTCCAGAGGCTCCAGGTTCTGGGGGTCGTCCTTGCCCAGGTTCGCATGGAGAACGCGCCCTTGCTCGTACAGAGCCGACACAGGCTCAGCCCTGGCGACCTTCCCGTGAGAGGCCGTGACTTCTTTGTAAGCGACCATTTCGTCTGCCGTTCGGACCACAAACTCGACCATAGCGCCGCCGAAGTTCCGCTCGGCGACCAGGCGGTCGGCCCCGTGAAAATGGTATGCGTGACAGGCGCGCTTGCCCCACTCATTCGGCGAGCCTCTAAGCGTCCAATCCGTTAAGACGACGGCCCTGGGTTTGGGTTCGTTCGTACGACCAGCGACAATGATCCCGATCTCGTCCGAGGTCGACTTCGCATCAGCCGCGCCCGAGGGGTCGACAGAGACTACAATCCGCTGGAACTCCAGGGCCTTGATCTCTTCGGGCGAAGCCTTCGCCGCGTTGATCATATCCCAAGTCCAGAGCGCACCTGGAACGTCGTCCAACATCTCGGCGTAAAGCTCTTGTCGGCCGAGCCTGGTCCCCTCGTATCGTTCGCGAAGGCGCTCCAGGAAGCGGGGGTTCAGGTTCGCGGCGTTGTCGAAGGTCGACCCTCGGACCGTGATCGTCCTAGGGTCTGCCTCGATCTCTTTCAGCGTCTCGATCGGCCTGGGCGTGGTCGTGATCACGGTCTGGGGGCTGTCGCCTAGACGCATACAGAACGCCAGCATGTCCCAGACGTCGCGCGCCTTCTTCCACTTGCCCAGCTCGTCACACCAGGCTTTCTCGAACTGTGGGCCGCGAAGATCTTCCGGGTCCTCGGCTGAGTAGAGCGAGACTTGCGCGCCGTTGTTCCAGGTGACCGTTTTTAGACTGGGGTTGTACTTCGGGATCCCCATCCACTCGCCGCTAAGGTCGTGGTCGCCCTGCCAGCAGCATGCGAGCAGTCCGCTCTCTCCCAGGACCATGACCTTCCGCACGTCCTCAGCGTCCTGGCCGATCATCGCAATCCGCTTATAGCCCATCTTCACCCATCTGCGGACGATCTCCGACCCAGTCCTGGTCTTGCCGAACCCGCGACCCGCATCGAAGACCAGGTTGTCCCACTCGCCGCCTGGAAGCCGCTGGTTCTGGCGCGCCAGGAAGTCCCAGTTGTGGAGAAGCGCGTCCATCTCCAGGCCCGAGAGCGACGCGAAGAAAGCCTCCCGCACGTCGTCAGGAAGCTGGGCCAGGTCGTCGGCTGTGGGGAGCGCGTCCAGCATGATCACGCGACCCAGCGCAAGCCCACGCCTGGGAGCGGCTTGATATGCTCCGCGAGGTCGGGGCGCTTCTTTCGGATGTGGCACAGCCGGACGTAGACGTTGCGCCTGGGGTCGTCCAGAACTCTCCCGGAAATTGCCTCGGCGATACACTCATGTGTCACCAGACAGCCGCCAGCACGGCGAACGATGTGGACCAGCTTCGCCTCGCCCCTGTTCAGGCCGTCCAGGTGTGGGGGCGCGTCATGGATCGCCAGAGCCAGGCCAATGACGTGCTCCCGCGTGTCTTCGTCCAGCTGGGCAAGTCGAGCCATCGGGTCGGCTGGTATGGGTTCGAAGAAGTCGTCCACAGTCAGTCCCAGCCCTTGATACACTTCCAGACGCCAACAGCGATAATGAAAATCGGCATCATCGGCCAAAACACGGCCAGGATCACAGCTCCAGACTGACTTAAACCGATGTCTTCGTTCTCCGAGCAAATCGCCGACATGAGAAACGCGACCGTGATCACGCCCGAGAGGTAAAGCGCTAAGATCCAGCCCCAATCGACAGTCATATCTCGCCCGCCCCCTGACACACGCTAGAGACGAACGCCTTCCAGACCATTGGGTTCGTACGAACGCCCGCAAGATACAGTTTCGCCTGGGAGAGCGCGCTTTCGATATCGCCAGCTTCGACTATGACGGTCTGCCGCCTCTCGCCCACAGAAGCTTGATCAGCCTCTTGCCCTCGGCCCGTGCTGTGGGGGCAGACCTGGACGGTAATGATCCAGCGATCCATTATCCCTCTCCCGCCTCCTGGTCGTCGCGGATCACGTCCTCCAGAATGGCCGTGATGACCTTCCCCGTCCCCTTGTGGCCGCCCTCCTGGGCCAGGCGCTCCAGGTGGCCCCACTGATCCCAGCGCAGCTTGACCCGGACTGTCCGGCTTTCGTGGATGCTGTCGCCGTCAGGCATCGTCGCTCAGAACCTTCTCGACAAGGTCAAGCGAGACATCCAGCGTCTCGGCTATAACCACGGCTGACACGCCAGCTGAGGCGAGCTGGACGATGTCCTTCTTCTCGGGGACCTCGCCAGTCGCGACGTCGACCACAATGTCCACCGCGCTCTCGACTGTGTCAGTGATGAACTTGAACAAAACCGAGCACTCCCACCAAAACCAACAGCAAAACCAAAGAAGCGATAGCCACCCACAGACAGAACGACTGAAGCCGACCAAACCAAACGTCCCAGGCGTCCAGGCGCTTTATCTCGGCCGTGTAGCTGTCTCGCTTGGCGAACAGATCCTCAAGCTCTTCTCGGCCGCCTTTTTCGTCGGCCTTCTTGAGGAAGTATTCCCGGACGCTCGGGTCATCGAGTAGGTTCTTCTCAGACATCTACTGGGCCTGTGCGACTTGCTGACGGAACACGGGATGGTTTTCGCAAGCCTCGTCGACCGGCTCGCCGTGGACCGTGATCATCCCGAAGAAGTAGGTCCGGTCTGGATGGCGCTCGCACACCTTCGCCCAGTCCGCCTCGGTCCCGCATCGGTTCATAATCGACAAGGTCTCGATATCCCCGCCGTCGCGCGTGTGTGTCCCGCGCATCTTCGTGTCATTCTGGTAGTGGCGGCCCCGATAGACCGCCGAACCACAGGGCGGAAGGTGCGACAGGTCGCGAGCCTTGAATGCCGTCAGATCCGCGAGCGTGGCCGCCTCCAGGCTCTCGCCCTCCAGACCCTCCGACCAGTCGTCAATCGGCTCAGGCGCTGGCTCAGGGCTTGCCCAGACGATCAGGCCGCCCAGGCTCTGGGCCTGGACCGCGCCAGGCCCCGCAACCGCGAGCGCGACGACGCATATACAAACAGCTTTGCCCAGGTTCGCCAGGAATCCGCCCTGGTACGCGGCCCAGCCGCCCGCCGCTATCAAGGCGACTGCGGCCCACTGTTCGACCGGGATCTGGAACCCGACCAGGCGGAACACGAACTGGCCCGCCAGGGCGGCCACGATAGGCGCGTTGACAACCAGGAAGACGGCGAGCGCGGCCCGAAACGGGGCGGCCAACGCTGCGGCCCAGGCGCTGGCCCGCCTCGGATAGCACCACACCAGGAGGACGACACCGATCACCAGGGCGGCGATCGCGGCAAGCCAAATCAGAAACGGGTCGACAGTGATCATTCTTGAAACCTTTCGTCAGTTGGGTGGGGTTGTCGGGTCAACTCCTGAGAACATACCGGCGGCGACGACTGCGGCGCTCGCGACGCCGATGTCGGTCCCGTCGGTCAAGACCACGTCGCCAGGCTGGCCCTCGTAAAACTTCTCGCCGTAGGTCAGGAAAACGCGGTCGATATGGCCCACGCCCCCGGTCGAGTATCGAATTCGTACGACGACGCCCCATTCCTCCATCACCCGGTTAAACTCCGACCAGACCCCGGGGTTCTGGTGCGGGCTCCCAAAGGGGATCGAGATCGCTTTCGCTCGAACGTAGCCGCCGCGTCTTTCGCCCAGCTCCATCGCCTAGTCCCTCCACAATGCGCGGGGCCAGAGCGCCGCGTTCACCAGGTTGCGCACCCCCTCGCGCAGGGTCTTCGGGTTCGTCCACTTGACCCCGGTCACGCGCCAGCCGATCCACAGCCAGACGTAAGCGGTCACGATCACAGCCAGGAGCGCGGCGAGCTGGGTCATTTCTTGGGCTCCGCTTTGGGGTCGGGCCACGCCGCGAGAAACGCGTTCATGTCGTCTTCGCTGGCGAAGCCGAACCATGTGTAACCGTGGATCGTCACCGAGCCGCGAACCCATCGGCCCGGCCTGTCATGAAGCGGCCAGGCTTCCTCGCCAAAGTGGTCGAGGCACCATTGGCGAATTTCGATATCCCGTCGCTCGATAATCGAGCCGGTGAAGGCATCGACCATCCAAGGCCGATCGTCCCAGAACCGATGAAAGAGCTTAACGAATTCAGGGTTGCCGGTCGTCTCCGTATGCTTCAGGGCGCGGTGATAGAGGTCTGTGGCCATTCACTCGCCCTCCATCTTGCCAAGGAATTCGCGGGTCTCCGTGAAGGCGACGTCTAGATCCTCATACCCAGCGGTTCCACCCGCCGAAACGTAGATCCGCGCAGCACGGTCCAACGCCTCAAGCAGCCGCAGCGCCTCGGCGAAGTTGGGGTCCGCATGACCGGCGGGCGCGCGTTCTACCGCAGCCACTCCCGCCGGGACATCATCCGGGCTTTCCTCAGATCGGGGATTATACGCGGGCGGCGTCAACTCGGGCTCGTCGGGCTCTCCATCGTAAAACCACGATCCGAGCGCCCGCCTCAGACGGAGCTGGACCTGGGCGACCCCCGCGCGAACGTTTCCGACGTTCGAGATGGACTTCGTCGCCTCCAGGCGAGCCTCGGCGTATTTCATCACTTCGCGCAAGCGGTTAAACCTTGCCCGCCCCCCAGCCAGACGGTCCTCCAGATCCTTCTTCTCGGCCAGCCAGGTTGCTTGCTGCCTCGACCAGTATTGAGCCGCTTCGAGAGGCGTCTTCGGGCGCAGGAACACACCTGCGGTCGGGTCCGGCTCGTACTGCAACCCCTCAAGATACCCCGCTAGATTTCCAGCAGCCTCACGCATCAAGGCGACTTGATCGACCGGGCTGTTTTTCGAGTCCTCGACAAGTCGCAAGAAGTCCGAGATCTCTTTGACGTCGCGCGGCGCTATCTCAATTACCGGCTCGGCCGATGCAGGCGCGACTTGCGGTGTCGGGAATTCCTCGGCCGGCTCGGGCTCGCGGTACTTTGGAAGCGCTTCGATCAAAACCCGAAGAAGGGCCAGAGCGCTATCGAACTCCTCTCTGGGAGTTCTCATGAGCCCACGCGTTGCCAGCAACAGAAGTTGCTCGACCTGGGCCTGGGGAATCTTAAGCTCCAGATCGATCATCCTGTCGGCTCTTCATCGGCGTTTGTGTCGCGGGTCAAGAGCAGGATTTTGTCGTCCAAAACCTCTAGGCCGACGATTGCAATCCCCCAATTCTCACCCTGGGCTGATATCCACAGCGGCGTCTTCTCCGTCATGACGTAGTTGCCGCCCTTCCATCCCTCGTATGTCGAACCAAGCGCCGACATAGCAGAGGAAAGAACCTCGCTTCTCTTCCTTGATGTGGACGAGCAAAAAGCCAGGTCTTCATAGTAGCCGCGGTAGCTATGGGGCCGGTCTATTCCAACGCCAAAGTCAGTCTCCACAAACAGGTCCTTTTGAGCCTCGGTTACTGTAGAGAGCTGGTGAATGAGCTGGCCCAGGGTGAGGTGGTATTCTGAGCGCTGCGCAGCGAGGGCTTTTCCCACCGCATCGACGATGTTCTGGCGTGATTGGCTCATCCGTAGTCCTCCTCGCTGTAGTCCACGAGTTCCTTAATCGCGTGAACCGCTTCGCCGTCGTCGGCGTCACATTCGCGGATCGCGTCGCAGATCTTTTCCTTCAGATCGTTCAGCTCGTAATTCGCGTCAC
>ERZ1740059.340-NODE-340-length-25957-cov-9.216933_pt1 | contig 25957 bp, 21 predicted proteins | sample MGYA00581744_ERZ1740059 | MGnify/ENA primary metagenome ERZ1740059 (study PRJEB43018, sample SAMN04849738) | marine metagenome | isolation source: floating plastic debris | place: Pacific Ocean | collected 2008-08-28 | study: EMG produced TPA metagenomics assembly... | reverse complement strand
GAAGCCCACCTGCGTGGACTAAATTAAGCGCATCTTTATAAATTAGGACTTACGCAACTGGCACATTTTGGCTGTAGGGTGCTGTGACACTTGATTGAGTTTTTAACGTAATAATCATGGTTGTAGTGTCACGCACCACCCGAGTATTATGACAATTGCGTAAGTCCTGTAAATATTTGGTATAAGTCTTGATAAAATTAAATTCAAGCATGAGAAAAATCAACATTAACAACCGATTTTTTTGTTATTAATGTTGAGATTAATTTGTACCTAAAAAGCTTTCTTGCAATGCTGGAGAATCTGTATTTTTTATTTAACCTTTTAAGTCACCCTAGATTTCAATAAAGATTCCTATAGATAAAGCTGATTTATCTCGCTTGTAATTCCCGTATTATTTTCAACAAAGATTCCCGATTTAAATTTTGTAAGCTTGCTGTTATTATTCTGATTGAATCTACATAATATAAATATGCTTGATAACTGGCTTGTTTATCTTCTGGGATATTTTCAAAATTCAATGAGTGTCCCCAGCGTTGTATAGTGTTTGTTTTTACTTTTAAAATTTCAGACAATAAGTTGATAGCCTGTTGTCTGTAGCCGCGTTGTTTTTCGATTTCTTGGATTTCCATTTCAGTGAATCGCGGTTGACCGAATTCGTTTTTAGCTTCATAACCAAAGTATCGTCTGCAAAAACGCTGGGGAGACATACCTTCTGGATGGTTAATGCATAGCTGGCGAATCTTATAAACATAGCATATGTCCATTTTGCCTTTTACCTCCTTAAATAATCGTGTTTTCTCTAAATACAGGTATCAGCGAATTATGAAACTATTCCACTAATAACAAAACGCCATAATCTTGAAAGATTATGCAACCTAGATTGGAAGAAAAAAAGACTTTGGCAGGTGAACTCGGAGTTAAATTCTCAATGAGAATCTCTCTCTGTAGGTATCTGAGCAAAATGTTCCCGCAATTCTTGATGAAGAAAGATATAACCACCACCAACTTTTCTTAAAAAGATGCATGCTGTAGCGTAGTCAAGGAAGCGAGCATAGTTCCAGGGGGTAAAGCCTTGCAACCAGAGAATCATGCGTAAAGTAAAGTGTTGAATTAAAACGAATCCAGCAAAAACCGGACCTTTTCCACCCGCTAGCGCAGCTAGTAAACCAATTGCTAATGCTATGCTGATTACTTCATGAATTTCTCCTTTTGCGTAATTCAAGCTACAAAATATTCCTACGGGAAAAAAGATTGCAAAGAAAAGAGCAGCATTCTTAGCGGATCTCCAAATACCATGATTAGGTTTTATCCCTTGTTCTAGGTTTTCTCCTTTATCTATTAAACCAATAAGTCCAGGAAGTATTGTAAATATTAGTAACTCAATTAAGATATCACGCAAGTGCTTTGGGTTACTGAGGTCATACCTGTTGGAGCAAAACAGACGTACAAGTACATAAATTGCCCCACAAATTAATCCAATTAGCGAATACTTTATGGCTTTTTTCTTGTCACTCTTAAAATCATCAATAATCCCAATTTTTTGGTCTATTTTATTTTGGTATATTAAGCTTAGAATTATACCCATAGCAACTCCATCAATCATTAAAGGAGAAAGAATTTGTCTCCATTTGTCTGTTTCTAAATGTTTTTCCACAATTGCGTAGACCATTGGTGCAGCAATAATTACATATATTAGCCCAGATATAACTCCTGGGATAAACCTATATATGTATCTAGATATACGCCTAGATATACGCCTTGGGATAAACTTGAATATAATTCTAGGCATAAAACTAAATAGTACTAGGGAACTTAGAGATGATGCTAAAGCTGCAATTATTGAAGGAATCACTAAGGATAACTGGTCTGCTAAATTATCCGTAACCTGCGTGCCAAAGTGTAAAACAGTAACTAGACCGACTATTAGCCCAAGAATCAATCTAAAGCTAATAACATACATCCATTTTTGAGTAACTGCTTCTAACCAGTGGGGCTGTATTTGCTCAATTAATAGGATTTTTTGAGATTTTTGGTTCATTTTTTGAGCCAACCAACTTAGCCATTTAAGTGATTGCTCCTTTGAGTATTTGAGTTTGCTAGGTTCAGAATTAGATTGCTCTTCTTTCTCTTCCAGTCTTGTGCGAATATAAGTATCATATAAATGATACCGGCGTTCTTCCAATGAGTTTTTGTGTGATAATTCCTCTTCGTCTTTATTTTTGTAAGCAACAGTAACTATATTTACAATAAGAGGACTTTTTAATAATTCTTGTATTGCTTCCTCATTTTTTCTCAATTTATCAACTGCGGATAATTCTTCCTCTGCATCATGAAAATAGCGGTCGATTTGCTCTTCTGTCAGCGGCTTATAAAAAACCGCACTTTGGAATTGAAGTTTTTCCGAAACATTGTTGTAATCTTTAATTCGACAACAAACTACCATTTCAGTTCTTTCATACTCTCGAAGAAACTGATTAATTGCTATAATACAAGCCTCTCTTTTTATTTTTTTTACTTCATCTAAGCCATCTAAAAGAAGCAGTAACTGCTGATTTTTAACCCAAGCTTTACACTGCTTTTCAGTAAACTGATAAATTCTATTTAGTTCCTGAACCAACCAATCAGCTAAAGGTTTTTGTTGTTTCTCACCAGCCCAACTTGAAAGATTAAGGACTACAGGAATTGGTAGGCTTGTATCTTGAAGAGCATCACTAATTAATTCACGAGCAATTTCTAGAAGTGCTATAGTTTTACCCGAACCTGCTTCACCAAGAATCAACATTGTTCTTTTGTTTTCAAGCTCGCCAAACACGTCTATTGCTCTAGTTCCTTCAGGTAAATCTCGGTTTTTGTGATTAGAATTTTCTCCTTGTATACTTGAATTGTTTACCGCATCAAAGTATTCGCTAAGACCTAATTCAATTGTTTCTTTGATATGCAAGGACTTATCAAGAACACCTCTAATCCAAAACTCTTCTACCTTATCAAGCAAGCTTTCACGAGGAGTTTTTTTTAAGGACTTATCAAGAATACCTCTAATCCAAAACTTTATTTTACCAAGTAAGCTTTCACGGGGAGTTTCTTCTTGATGTATAAATCTATCTTGGACTCCCCGTAGTTGTTCCCATGCAATGCTTTCTTTGGCTAAATTGTGATGAATAACTGGCAGCCAACTGAGTTTTGGTAAATTATCGTTTTTGCTTATGTATTCTTGTACTTCGAGCCGAGCCTTCTGCACAGAGCGATATAAAGACAAACCCGTAGTGCTAAAAGAATTAAGAAAAGATTTGAGAAATTCTTGCGCTATTTTATCGGGAACAGGTTCTCGCCAAATAATGATTTGAGCAATATCTAAATCTGATAACTGACGAGCTAATCCTAAACCATTACAGGAATTGAAAATAGCTAATTTCATTCCTTCGTATTCTTGAATGGCTGTTTGAATTTTTTCTTTTATTTCTCTAATATCAATTGTTTCTTCCGGTTTAAGATACAGATAACCAGTGTTAATATCTTTTTCAGGTGTTTCACTATGTCCTGAAAAGAAGAAAATATCCCAGCGTTCTTGTTCCATGAATTTGATTAATTCTGAACGTAATGGTTGTCTGAGAAAAACACAATACGCTCCTGGTATTTTTCGGAGAAATCGTCTATCGGCTTCGACATCAATCTCATCCTTACTATCTCCTAAAGTATTAGCTCCAAAAATACATAAAATCTTTACTCTTTTTGGTCTTGGTAATAGCGGTATTCTTTTAGAGGAATCGAAGCTAACCTCCCCTGAATCACTGAATGATAAAGCAACATCAGTAAAGTTTTCTTTACTAAAGAAATCCCACGAATGCCAAGGTAGTTTTTGCACTAATTCTTTAGTGGCTTGAGAAGTAATATTTTGTGTGTGGATAACCACATCTATTTCTTCATCGTTAATATCAAGTTCTTGCTCCAATTGTTCTTTGACAGGATTTAGCCAATGATTAAGGCTTTCTCGTAAATATTCAAAAGCTTTGTTGCACTCAGCTATATCTGTAGTAAATCCAGCTATTCGTTCAACGTCAGAGCCGAATTCATCAGTTTCATCTTCTTCTGAGATAAAACCTCTTTGATACTTGTATAATACTTCATATTTTTTTAGCCAATTATCGTAATTTTCTGGTAGTTCAGGAGCTTGATTGAAATGACAATATACTTTATCGGAATTAATTTCATCATTCTCATTTATCCAGTAAATATTAATTCTGACTTGACTAAATCCTTGTTCAAAACTACCAGAATTAAGGTTTATAATTACTTGTTTTTTCATTATCTTCTCCTTTCATGTAAATGCGAGCTAAAAAATGAATTTTTCAGTTACATATTCATTGTCGATATGTACTTGAACAGTTATTAATTTACCTGGCAGTTCAGTTAATCGTATTCTTAGTTTCTTTTTAGTTTCTTCGGCTTCTACTTTATCTTCTCCTTCACCTGCTTCAAGAATTACTTTTAGTTTTAAACCAACAGGTAAATACTCTTCCATATTCATTGGAAAAATTTGAAAAAGACATCCTAATTCTTGATTTTTTTCTTTCCTTACGCTAACTACCAAATTTAGTTGCTGAGAATTTGCTAATAGTCCCAAATTAATCTCTTTAACTCGTTCAATTATTTCTGAACTACTAATTTTTTCTTCACCATTGTCTTTTTTAAAACCCTTGAAAGCCAAACCTCTCGGATTAAAAGCTAATTCTTGAGGATTGAATAGTGTATCAATAGGTTGCCAAACCTCATCAAAAATCGCTGCAAACCAATTTCCTAAATTTACTGGTGGTGGTGAAATTACATGAATGAATTCATCAAGTGAATCCAACGTTTTAATTTCGAGAAATCCCGTTACTTTAGTTTTTGTAAACTCTAAAAACTGGGCTTGACTTAAATCCTCACTTAATTGAACTACTAAAAAACCAATTCGCTCTTCAATTGCTTCCGGAGGTACAGATATTGTAGTTTCTCCGGCTAATACAGGACGACATTCTAGTTTTCCAATATTAGGAATTACTAAATCGGCAATGTTCCATCGATGTCTCAGAATAGGATTCCAACAGTCACTTTTATTTAAATCAGTTTTAACCCCTAGCCACTTGAGATATCTGTGAACTGCATAAACAGCCAAAGTATTTAAATAAACCTGTTTACTTTTTTCAATATTTATTTGTTCGGCTGCAAATTTATCGGCAAAACGATGAGCTTCAATACCGATTGGAATTTGTATAGATTGTTCTTCTTTACTGTTCATGATTCTCCATTATTTGAATAACCTAAATCTTTCAAGATTTGTTGAAGGAGTGGGAGACACCTTCGTTCCCAATGAGATTTGAGAGTTTGATATTTAATACCTAGCTTTCGTGCAATATTAGTAAACTTCTCTGGTGGATCTGTAAAAAGCCGTTTTATGCTGAGTAACTGACAGTTACAATCAGGACGATTTCCAGGATGACAGTTTCGCAGAAGCATTTCAGGATCTTCTAAAACATAAGTCTCAAAATTTTGCAAAATAGTGACAATATTCTCTTGTCTTTTGTTTTCAAGATAAGCATCAAGTCCACTAACTGTAGGAGAATTAAATCCATTTTCAGAAAGTATATCGAGCAACGTTAAAGGATTTTCTAAATCTGGATTTATCTCAGTATCTAAACTTAATTCCGATGCTTTTTGTCGATATAAATCTCTGATTCGCCAGACTAAATATCCTTTAACCCATTTCATGAAACTTTCTGAAATTGGTATTTCTGGCTTTGGTTCAAATTTGTGGATATTCTCAATTACATATTCCCAAGTTTTGTCTAAAGCTTCAAGATAAAGAAAGTGAGAAGATGTTAGCAATTCCGGTGAATTCTGAAGTTTAATTAATAGTCGATTAATTGCCTGTCGCCACTCTAAGCTTTCTCGGTCTAAACCACCACGAATATTGTCGAGAAGCTGTTTTAAGTCTTCATCATTGATATTCATAATTTTGTTTAATGATTGAAGTAGAACCCTGAAAATTCTAGTATTTGAATAGCTAAATAGCTAAGATTAGAAGCCAACTAATATGACTCTCATGCAAATAATACATCATCAAAACCGACAACTAAATTAATTGCATTTGTCTCTCTTATTCCATAACAATTGCATAATTAATATGTTAATTAATTAACTGCTTAAGCTTGAATATTAGAGTCATAGGCATCAGCATGAATTTTACCATTTATTGATAAAAATTCGACCTTTCTACTCAACTAATCCGTTGCATTTAAACAAAACACGTATTGGATAACCTTTGTAGTTATGGAAATTGTAGGATTAATCTTGGAATGGACAAAAACGTAAACAGTTTTTCAAAAATATAAAATTGCTATCAATTATCAATCGTTCCACTCGTTTTTACCAAGATTATCCAACACGTATTCGCGTTTTTACTTCTAGTAGGGCAAGTCCCTGACTAGACGACTATACTATTAAAAACTTGTTGGAAACGAGGAAAATGTTCTGGAAGTCTTCTTAATTTTTTTCTTGCTTCACGTCTAACCTTACCAGTGAAATTTCCACCCCAAACGCTAAAGTCGTATTGAACAAATCTAAAATTTCCCGCTCTATCACGCCTTAGATAAAGTCCAACCCGGATATTGGGATCTTTAACTAACTTTCCTCCGATTGGGACTTTCCCAATTAGGTTAAGCTTCATTAGTTGATTGTTATTTCTATATTGTTCGACTTTAATGCTCTCCCACTTCACTTGATTCCCAGAGTATTCACGAGCAACAGCCATTATCTGTCCTTTGGAGTTATATAATCGTGATGACACGTATCGAGTACTTACATGACGTTGAGCAATTTCAAAACTTCCTAATTTATTGAATTGCTCCTGATTGAGAGATGACAAATAGCTTGGAGTGGTGAGATTAGCAGAAGCAGCAGTAGGTAGTAAAGTCAGTGCTAAAATAACGGGACTAAAAATCGCTATTGGCTTCATAATCATTATCCTCATTGACTACTTGAGTGTTTAGGCTGGGTTAAACAAGCCTCGCATCCAGTAATCTGGTTTTTGGGGAGAGATTATGCACTCTATATCAAATAATTTAGAAAAATGTTGATTAATTAATGAAGAAAGTCTTATCTATCCTGGGTTTCAAGAAATGCATCTGTAAAACTGTCTAGCTAAATGAAATCCAACCTATATAATTTTAATTAATCCTATATGGGGAGAGGATAAAGACCTGTAAATTAACTATTTATGTATATAAAATTAGTATGTTAATTATTCGGCTATAAAATTTATTCAATTTGAATGAAGGGCAATTTTAAAGTATGGTACTATTTAACTCTTAACTTCAAGATGCACCTCAACGTTTATACTCAAGGTCAAGGTTTCCCCATTCTCTGCTTGCACGGACATCCAGGTTCTGGTTCTAGTCTTTCTGTGTTTACCGATCCTTTGTCAAAGCGCTTTCAAACTTTCGCTCCAGATTTGCGCGGATACGGCAAAAGCCGCTTTAATAAAAATTTCCTCATGACCGACCATTTAAGCGACTTGGAAACTCTTCTAGACCGCTTTCAAATTGGAAAATGTCTGGTTTTAGGATGGTCTCTTGGTGGCATTTTAGCGATGGAATTGGCGCTAAGATTCCCACAACGGGTAAGTGGGTTAATTTTAGTGGCTACGGCTGCAAAACCTCGCGGCAATCATCCACCTATTACCTGGCAAGATAATCTTTATACGGGTATTGCTGCTCTTCTAAGTGTTGTAAATCCCAATTGGCAGTGGAATATCAATACATTTGGAAAACATTCTCTTTTTCGCTACCTGATTCAACAACATACTCCTACTGCTTACGGCTATATTGCTTCATGTGCGATACCAGCCTATTTAAAAACTTCGGCTTATTCAACTCGCGCCCTTTATTCGGCGATTAAAGCCGGATACAACAAAGTTGGCGATTTAGACCAAATTCAATGTCCTTCTTTAGTCCTTGCGGGTAGCGAGGATAGACACATCACAATGGAAAGCAGCTTGGAAACTTCTGAGCATCTGCAAAATTGTCAATTCCACTGTTATCCTAATACTGCTCATCTGTTCCCGTGGGAAATTCCCCACCAAGTATTAAGCGATATTGATTGCTGGTTGAAGGATAATCCCCAGACTATCAAATTTTAGATTTTGAGGATACTGGGTTGTGGCGAAATACAACTTTTGCAGCAAGTGTGGAGGATTTTCGATTTTTCGATTACTGAAAATGAAGCATAAAGCATGAAATAAGTCAAGGAGTCCCATGAGATTTTTTCTCCTAAAAAAATTCTCATGGGTACCCGTCAAATAAATATTCATACCTCATACTTCATTTTTTAGAGGACACAGCCTGATAAAAAGGTTTGAGCAAAATTTCAAATACTTCAATGCCCAAACCTTTGGATTACATTTGACCGCTAAAGACAGGCTTTACTTTGCGGTCAAACCATTCCCCCAGGTCTTCAGAAATAGTTAAAGCTTTCGGTTTACAACGCTTAACATCAACATTAATACCTTGTGCTCCTTCGAGTTCAAGGTCTTCTACATAGCCTTTTACAGCAGCTTTTGCTTCTGTACCGTTGAGAAAAGGTCCAAAGTAATAAGTACACTTGGGATTTCTCGTTTTAATCTCTACCCACCAAGCTAAGCCAAGGTTATCAGAGATGTTGGTCGCGAATTCTTTGAAAGTATTCCCAATCCTGCTCATGGTTTTCGCCGATTACTAAAGTTGATAGTGGTTGTTAAAGAACTATACTGTCGGTTTTTTCTTTACACTTCTTTATACTCTTTTACATATAGTTTTTGGAAGGGGTTTTTTGCAAATTTTCCAAATAAAGCGTGTTGTTCCAGCGCTGGCGATAAATTTCATACAGGGCCATACCCGCTGCTACTGAAGCATTGAGGCTGGGAGTTTTTCCTTGCAAGGGAATTGAAACTAGAACATCGCAGCATTTCTGTGTCAACATACTTAGACCTTCGCCTTCGGAACCAATTACTAAAACAATTGGTGAGCCTTTAAAATTTACCGTATGTATTGCTTGACCGACATTACTAGCAGTACCGTAAATCCAGAAACCATCGGCTTTTAATTCTTCCAAAGCACGGCTGAGATTAACTACTCTAGCCACGGGGAAACAATCTAAAGCACCAGTTGCTACTTTCATGACCGTAGAAGTAATACCAACTGCCCTACGCTGGGGAATTACCATACCTTGGGCACCTATTGACTCAGCGGTGCGAATGATTGCTCCCAAATTGTGGGGATCGGTGATACCATCAGCAACAACTATCACTGGTATATCCGTTATAGATTTTGCCTTTTCGATCAAATCATGTAAATCAAAATAGTCGTAAGGAGCAATTTGTGCGGCAACTCCTTGATGATTAGCATTTCTTGTAATGTGGTCTAAGCGGGTGGCTTCCACTTCGTCTATAACTGTCCCATTTCCTTTAGCTTGCAAAAGCAAATCATGAAAACGGTGATCGTAGCGTAAACGAGAGGTAATCCAAATACGGTTGAGACGGCCCTGATTTTCCAAAGTACTCAGAACTGGATGACGACCGTAAATTAAATCGCTATTTAAAGGTGCTTCTGTTGATGATGGATATTCAAAATTAGAACGATTTTGACGAGGTTTATCAACTACAGAGTGATTATTTCTACCGTTTGATTTACCAAGAGACCCAGATGAAAAACGCTTACTTTTTAATTTCAAGGGTTTTCGGGGATTTTCGCCATTACTTTTAATCTTTCTTGGTTTGTTTGTCATATGAGTATTCACTCTTAGCGGGTTACAATTTCCGTAAATGTGCTTGGGCTATTAGTTTATCGCTTGCCAATTTCCGGCTATTTCTTTCTCATTCTCAGATGCGCTCCGCCTGCGTTCCGAGGGCTTGTGGGGCTAACATAAACCAGTTAACTAGTGTAGCATCCGGCATCTTCTAACCTTGGGAAACGATTCGCCTTCCAAAATTTGCTTACCCCTGCCTTGGAGGACTCCCGAATGGGGCGATATATGGCATAACATTCATCTCTTTTTAACCCAGGATCGCAGCATTTTTGACATTCGACCTTTCAGATGTTCCGCTAGGACTCCAGGAGAAGTTTTTGCAGAAGTTCGCTTAATCGTTCGGTATTGGTAAGATATAAATAGCCAATCAAAGTTTCCAGACTTGTAGCCTGTCGGTATGTTTGGGGATCTACACGTTTGGGACGACCTGTGGCGGCGTTACGACCCTTACGAACTATTTCTAACTCATTACTATTCAGATGAGGGCTGAGCAAGTTTAACATTTTCGCCTGCTTTTCGGCTCTTACTTGCGCTACTACCAAACGATGGTAATTTTCTACTCGTTGGGGTGGTAACAAGTAATATCTCCTGACATACAATTCATAAACTGCATCGCCTAAATAAGCAAGAGCCGTAGGAGAAAGTTGCTGTAGTTGCGATTGAGAAAGTCTCGGTAACAATTGTTTTGCATTTGGCTCAAATGATTCATGTGAATCATAGGAATCCTTGGGGGCAGCGGATGAACCTGCATTTAATTGCTTTTCCTCCTTTGATTTCACAACTTAATCATTCCTCGAAGATTACTAATTATTGGGAAGTGGTAACTTTGAGGAGTTTGGTTACTACCTGCTCTTTTCCATCGTACTGCTTCATGCCTATTGCCGCGATCGCGATAAAAGTTTCTTAATAATTTTAACTAGCTCTTTCATTTTAATAACATTTTTTTTACTTTTATTGATGCTAATTCTATTAACCGAAAACCTAATCGTCAACGGCTGTATATAGAACATTATCTGTAATTAATTAATGATAACTTTTGCTAAAATACCTAATTTCATAACTTTTTGTGGAACAGTTGTTAGTTGTAATTTACATCAACTATACCTAATTTAAGATATTATTTTTGATATTACCAGAGTTAAGAAGAAAAAAATCATCTGTTTTATGCACTGACGAAATTTAATCAGTTTTATAAATTTCCATCTCTATCTGTTAAATTTCCGGAAAAAGAAAAATTGAGCTATCCAGATTTAAATCTCGGATAGCTAATTTTTGACTATCAAGCCGTTAATTATTCTTGGTGTTTTCTAAAGCCTTGTCAACTGAAGTTTGCAAAGCGAGAAACTTTTCCAAGCGCACAAGCTTGACTGTCTGAGTAACGCGGGCGTTAGTGACGATTTGAAAGGTACCTTCGGCGGTTTGAGCCTGCTTGGCTAACTGTACCAAAGCTCCCAGACCAGAACTGTCTACGAAGTCGATTTGCGAAAGATCCAGAATAACATGTCTGGGTCCTTCCTTAATTTTATTACTAAGTACCTTACGAAACGTCGGCTCGGAAAACGCGTCTAACAAACCTGTGAGGCGGAATAGCTGACAGTTATCCCTGACTTCGCGAGTACCTCGCAGGCTAACGGTTAGATTTAGTGGCTCAGCAATAATTCCCTCCTCATGGTGAAAGCAAACGCTCAAGTATAGATGTTTTTTGTGTCTGTTGTCTACTTTAACCCCTGTTCCAAAAGAGAGGGGCAGTGAGATAGTGCAAGTTTAGCCCCTAATGCAATTTCTCACTTTTTCCATTTTTAACTCACCCGGGCGGTAATTGCTTGACGAGATGTTCTCATTGCTTGAACAAAATGCTCAAATAGATAATCTGCATCATGAGGACCAGGAGAAGCTTCTGGGTGATATTGTACCGAGAAAACTGGTAGGGACTTATGTTTTACTCCGGCAACGGTATTGTCATTTAAATTAAAGTGGCTAATTTCTACATCACTATCGGGTAGTGAATCGGGATCTATAGCAAAGCTATGGTTTTGAGAAGTAATTTCGACTCGTTTACTCAAACCTGCTGGCTGATTTAAACCACGATGACCAAATTTGAGTTTATAGGTTTTTGCTCCCAAGGCTTGACCCAAAATCTGGTGTCCCATACAAATACCAAATATGGGTTTCTCGGATTTTAACAATGCTTTGGCGGTTTCAATTCCTTCGGTAACAGCGCTGGGATCTCCTGGTCCGTTGGAAAGAAAAATGCCGTCTGGGCTGTGTTTGAGAATTTCTTGGGTTGGAGTTTCTGCTGGAACTACAATTACCCGACAACCATGACTTGCTAAGCGCTTTAATATATTGCGTTTTACGCCAAAATCTAGCGCTACAACTGTGAATTTTTCGCTCTCGTTTGGTACCCCATTAAATTCCCATGCACTGGTGGTGGCTTCCGACCACTCGTACACCTCAGTCGTCGTTACCTCTTTCACTAAATTTAACCCACTCATCAATGGGGCTGCATTTACAAGTTCAAGTAACTCCGACGGGTCGAGTATTTCAGTAGAAATACCTCCATTCATAGATCCCTGGTTACGTATTTTACGAGTAAGAGCGCGAGTGTCTATGCCATAAATTCCTGGTATCTGATGCTCTTTTAAGTACTCAGGTAAAGATTGTGTTGCTCGCCAGTTGCTTGGTCGATAACAAATATTTCTGGCTATACAAGCTCGTAAATGTGGCTTGTCTGACTCTGCGTCCTCTGAATTTACACCAGTGTTTCCTAGCTCCGGATAGGTAAACACGATGATTTGACCGCAATAACTAGGGTCGGTCATTACTTCTTGATATCCCGTCATGCCGGTATTAAAAACGACTTCTCCGATGGCGGTACCTGTAGCACCAAAAGACCAACCGCGATAGCTGGTTCCATCTGCCAGAACAAGTAGAGCAGGTGTTGCGTCAAACAGAGGCATAAGCAATAAAACGATAAAGCAACGATTGGATAAGGCAATTAGCCATTCACCGCAAAAATAATTATCCCACGAGTTAATTCACTTCGTTTTTTAATTTTTAGAAGTCAATTAGGAATGTAAATCAAAAAACACAATCGAAGTTCAAATTTAGTTACAGATAGCTTAATTACAATAATAACTAGCCCCCTGAGCTAAAATAAGATTAATTGGGTAATAGTTTTTTAGCATAGTTTTTTAGCATTGTATTTATCGTTGAAAAATAAGGGAATTATGATAAATTTGGGTCAGTTTTTCTTTTATGATTGGGGATGGGCATTCCAACACGGGGGCTATTTAACTATGCTCTAAAGCGCGAGGGAGTGTTTTTTTTAAGTCTATATACCGTCTTAACTACTATTAACACTTAAAAAATAGGTTGAAACAGGCGTTGCTATTTTAATCGCTGCTTACTCTTCTTCTGACTAAAATAGTTAAAAGGGCATCCTCCTAGGGAAATTTTACTTTTAACCAATTAAATGCTTCCCTCAAACGAACGATCGGGCATACAGCGCCGCTTGACGGGTACCCATGAGAATTTTTTTCTCCTAAAAAATTCTCGTGAGAACCCTTGACCAATGTTAAATAATTAAAAGAAGGACAGTAGATTTTTGCCCCCAAGGGCTTGGTAAAATCAAAAATTATTATGCTTGAGCCTTTGTTTTCCCGTGCAGCTTTAATTTCACTGTGGAGCGCATTAACTATAGTTGGTGTTGCTTGTAGTCAAGAACAAAAAACAGTTAAAACTCATTCGATTCCCACCCAGGAATCGGCACCGAGTACGCCTCCTGTGGTGGATTCGGAATCATTATCGTTAGAAGTAACACCCACAACAAAACCAAAGTCAACTGAAAACGATGAAGAAACTGTGGAACCAACTTCCTTTGAAATGGGATTGGATAAAGCAGCGGGTGGTTTCAGTATAAGTCAATCGGCTCAATCTCCAGAAGATTGGAAATTAGTGGCTAATTATTACCAAGATGCCATGAACTTGATGAAATCGGTTCAGCCTCAAAGCCGCTACTATGCCATCGCTAAAGCAAAAGTTGGAGAATACCAGCGCCATTTTGATTATGCTCTAGAAAAATCTATTGCCCAACGACAACCTCCACCACCGCCAGAGCCTAAGAAAATAGTGGTAACAGTACCGCCGTTGAAAGAATCTATTGCGCGTCAAAAAATGCAGGTTCCCCCAGCGGTACAAAAGATATTACAGCAGAATTTTCAATCTCCCATTGCCGCCGCACCACAGCAATTACCCCCGCTTCCCAAATCACCACAACCGCTACCAACTCCCCCCAAAGCGATACCGATACCCATTGAGACAAAAGAAGTATACGCCGCCGTACCGATTCAAGAAGACAGTCGTCAGGCTATGGTATTTAGCACCCCAATCAAGCGGCGTATTGGGGGTACGCCAATCATTGATGTTACTTTTAACGGCAAACGCCAATTTGAGATGATTGTCGATACGGGCGCTAGCGGTACTGTAATTACCCAGCGAATGGCTAAGCTACTTGGTGTTTCTCCTGTTGGCAAAGCAAAGGCAAATACCGCAAGCGCCAAATCTGTAGAATTCCCTATCGGTTATGTTGATTCGATTGAAGCCGGTGGTGTCAAAGTAAAGAAAGTCTCTGTGGCTATTGCTGGGAGGGAATTGGAAAATGGACTTTTAGGACATGATTTTTTTGGCAACTACGACATTACTATTAAAAGTAACGTTGTAGAATTTCGTCCCCGGGACCATCGTAATTCCCATAATTCCAAAACAAATCAACAGAAAGCTCGAAAGAGCATTCCAATTTATCCCAAGAAGCTTTTTAAGGAATAATTCCTCACTCGGGGATGAGGTATCTTGTTGGACACTAAGATGAAAAGTGTATTAACATACTATCGTGGCAAGGGTCGGGAACTATGAAATTCGGACGAGCTATAAGCTTTTGATAATAATACTACTTTAATGGCTTGCCTTTTTTCTAACCCTTTGCCATACCCATTTGAGACTTTTTTTATCCGTCCCAAATCCCCACTAAATTAGCTTCTAAGGTGGCAAGCTCTTCATCTAATTCTGCCAGAATTAGCTCATCACCGGTACTATATGTTCTGGTTTAATCTTTGCGTCTTGGTGGTAAACCGAAGCCAACCAGTAAAGGATTGTCCTTCAATATAGCGCTTTTTTTCATGGTGCGACATCGTTACTGGATCCACCAATTTTCTCTGTTTTAACTCAACAATTTGTCACGTATCATCTACAAAAGCATAAAATAAGGGGTCCCAACCCTAATATTAAATCCTGAATAAAAGTGTAATATCTGAATAAGTAGAGCCATAAGTTAATCACAGGTAAAATATCGGCGCAAACGCAAAAATATTTCATATTAATTCAATATTGCTCAAAATACGGCAAGAAAGTAAGTAATTTTCTCTGCTCCGTAAAATTTCTGGCATCTTAAACTAAAATTAACCTGTTCTTAGCTAGAAATTAAGCTCTAAAGTGTTAACTTAAATAATAATTCACTTTTTGCTGCAACATTTGAAATTCCCCCGAACCTTGGAGTATATAAGGCTCGGGGGATTATCTATTTTAGTGACTAGTAATAAGTTATACTTTATAACCAACTTGTCTCATTTTTTATTCTGCGATCGCGATTTAATATAATATAAGACTTACCCAGTTAGATTATTTGTTGAGACCCCAATAGGGCACAGCACATAGAGTCAGATTTTTGATGTTCCATGTCCCATGCCCAAGCCAAACCCTTGATTTCTCCCTTCCTATACCTAAGTGCTATAGCAATATAAAAACGCAACGCTATATATTCATTTATAAAAGTGTTTCCACAGAATATTCCTTCTTCCTTAGATAAAGCTAAATCTTATTTGTTAGAAAGTGTTGCACCAAAGGCTAACGAGATAGACGAGTCGCCTCACGCTGCCTTTGAGGCGTTGCAAGGTTTGGGAAAGCTAGATTTACTGGCACTGAGGGTTCCCTGCATGATTGGCGGAAAGGGAGTTAGCGAAGTTGATTATGGTAACTTTCAAGAATTAGTAGCTAGATATTCCGGTGCTTTAGCTTTTTTGCAAACGCAACATCAAAGTGCTGCTGGAATGTTGGTGAGGAGTAATAATTCTACACTTCAACAAAAATATCTCCCACGTATGGGTAGTGGAGAAGTTTTATTGGGTGTTGGTTTTTCTCATTTACGCCGTGGAGGTAAACCGATAATTACAGCCGAATCTGTACCAGGAGGTTATCAATTTGATGGTGTTGTACCTTGGGTAACCGGATTTGGATTCTTTCAAGATTTTGTTGTTGCTGCGACTTTAGCTGATGGAAGTGCTATTTTTGGAATTGCGCCTTTTCAAAACACGCCACAAGCAGGGGGAGGAGAAATAACGTTTACTCCCCCCGCACGATTGGCGGCAATGAATTCAACAAATACTGTTTCTGCTACTTTAAATAAATGGTTTTTACCTGAAGAACTTGTAGTTTTTATTAAACCACCGGGTTGGATACATCAAAATCAGAAAAAGAATCTTCTTCGGGCTACTTTTCTCGCTACTGGTTGCGCTTTTGCTGGCTTAGACGTTATACAAAAAGCGTTTGAGAAGAAGTCATTATCTTTTATCAACGATGCTTTTAACTCTTTGCAGGCAGAATTAAATAGTTGCCGTAGTGCGATTAGGAAAGTATGGCAGCAAGAGGTAGAATTTACACAAAAGTTACAATTAAGAGCTTGGGCAATTGATTTAGCAACAAGAATAGCTCATGGTGGGGTAACTGTTTCTAGTGGGGCTGCTAATTACAGTTATCATGCAGCACAGCGGGTTTATCGTGAAGCTTTGGTATTTACTGTGACTGGGCAAAGTAGCGCAATTATGGAAGCTACTTTAGCAAGGTTGACGGGTACCCATGAAGTTGAGGTAGCCAGTAGCCAAAACCCACAAAAAAAAATTTTAACACATAAAAATCTTGTGGGTGCTCGTCAAATTTCTTATTCGAGCGTTATTCATTTAAGTCACATTATTGATACAAATATTCCTCAGTGGCAAGGCGATCCACCTGTAAAATTTGAACCAGTAGCTGATTTACAAAGAGACGGTTACTATCTACGTCAGTTTTCATTAGGAGAACATAGTGCGACTCACATCAACGCACCAATAAGTTTTCATGACGATGGTGCCGGAATAGAAGAATACTCAGCCGATTCATTGGTAGTACCTGCGGTAGTTATAGATATTAGCTCTTCTGTAGCAGTCAATCCCGATTGTGTTCTTAGTATTACCGATATCCAAGCTTGGGAGAATAAATACGGAGAAATAGCTAATGGGTGTGTGGTGTTATTAAGAACGGGTTGGCAAGAAAAATGGGATGATGAACAAGCATTTTTTAATACAGATGCTCGTGGAAACATGCATTTTCCAGGTTTTGGTGTTGATGCAGCTAAGTTATTAATTCAAAAAAGAAATATTGCGGGTATTGGAATCGATACTCATGGTGTTGATGCGGGTAAAGATACAAATTTTACTATTAATCGTTTGATGTTGGAGAAACCACGCATCGTATTGGAGAATTTAACTAATTTGGAACAGTTACCTCCTACTGGAGCAACTTTGGTTATCGGAGTTTTAAGGTTGCGCTCCGGAGCAGGCTCTCCTGTAAGTGCGATCGCTTTACTATAGGTTTTTTGGTTTCGATCAAAAAAATGCTGTAATTGTGAATATTATTAAAAAATAATTAATTTTATCGATAACGATTGAAATATGCGCTACTTCCTATTAAAAAAATAGTGACATGATGGACATTTATAAGTCTTATTAGAAGTAAAATAATTTTCAATAGCCAATTTTTAATGCAATAGGTATCTTGAACAATTTTTATAAATACCACTTTCGGAGTATATATTAAAAGCTTTTTTTTCGGTATGATTAATCGTGCAATTAAACCATGATGAGAAGTGTTTTAAAAGTACGCTATTCACAGATTTAAGTTATCGGTATTAATTGTGCTCCGGTTTTTCACAAGCTTTTTTCAATTATTTTTATTATTTCATCCGTATTTGTCTCTTTATTTATCATTTACGGCATTGAAATAAGTATTTATAATTGTTCGTTTCAACTTCTACTAAAAAATATATCTCTATCTCAAAGGTGTTTGAATATGGATAGGAGTATCGTGCAGGAACAAGCTAAAATTTATGAATTTTATCGCCATTATCTATTGTATTCGAGGTTGAGTTTCTGAAGTCGGTTGATATTACTGAATTTTTACAATTTAATTATTTATTGCCCAACTGATTAATGAAGGTTAACTGTCTATTGTAGTTTTTACTATATTATCTTTGCTGACAAAATCCATTAAATCTAGCTTTATCAAATAAATCTGCCCTATTCCCAAAACAATGCTTTCTCTGAAGAATAATAAAACGAATAACAGCCCATATTGATGACTACAGCTTATACGATAGCCCATGAAATACTATTTATGCAGATAATCCACGACTTTTAATCCTATCTCAAAATTATTGGTCCTCGTGAACCGGGCGTTAAAATCTATTGGAATGACTTATATCTAGTTGACGTTCTATAACATATCCGATTAAAACAGTAATCACTTGAATAAATGTTAAGTAAAGTATCTCAAATAATTGTTTGATTAGATTTTTTAAATATTTCTAGATATCGATATTTAGAATTGTAAAAAAAAATTAATCCAACGCCGAAACAATTGTTATTGTAGTAAAGCGATAGATAATTCAACGCGTTAAATTTAGGAGATAAGAATGCTCGCAATTTATCTGGTGCTATTGATTCTAGCTTTAGGTACTATCTGCCTGGGATTGAAGATAGCCGAGGAAGTCTATCGTATTGCAGTAGTTTTTACCGGAGTAATACTTTTAGTGATGGGCTTTGTCTCGGCTCCATCATTTGTACAAATAGGTTGTGTATTGCTACTGCTGGGAGTTTACCAACTCTATATTTCGCAACCGAAATTTAATATACTTTTTAGAAATGAAGTTGAAGCTGTAAAAACAGTTAAATGTGTCGGATCTGATTGTGAATAAAGCCTCCCGAAGTGCAGGTTGATTAATTAGGCTTTGTCGGGTTTTCAATTGAAAATTGCATAGTAATACATAAGTCAGAAGTTAGAGATAAGTTTTTCTCGCTTATGGCTTTAGTTTTTGTAGTTAAAAAGTCTGTAAAAAGTAACCAATTATAGTTGTCTTTCTCATCCTCCTTGAAGAAAGTTCGACAATGTATTCCTGACACTTTGCATCTTTGCGTCTTTGCATGAGACTCTTGATAAACATTGAAATCAACTCAAGCTAATGGACGTATCACAATTATTTTTATACATCGGTGTGATTATTATATCTACCGGTGTAGTCTGGGTAGGCAGCTTTTTTCTAGAATCTGCTGCGGAAGGTTTATCGGAACACTATCAATTACCACCTGTTGTTCAAGGAGGGGTTGTGTTAGCGGTAGGCTCTAGTTTTCCGGAACTTTCCACTACAGTACTTTCAACTGTTATTCACGGAAAGTTTGAGTTGGGTGTGGCTGCTATTTTTGGTTCAGCTATTTTTAATATTCTTGTAATCCCTGGAATTTGTGGTTTGGTAAGCAAAGAATTAGGGTTTAACGATAATAAGGATTTTATTTACAGGGATGTTCAGTTTCAGATTACTAGCATTGCGGTATTATTAATTACTTTTGCTGGTGCAGTTCTTTATAATCCCGTGCCAAATGCGATGTGGCAGGGTAAGGTTAACCGATGGATTGTTTTAATACCTCTTTCTCTCTACGGCCTATATTTATTTTTGCAGCAGCAAAGCACTGAACTACATAAAGCCCAGCCTAAAAAAGAGGACGAAGTTAATCAAGATACTAAAGGTAAGGAATCTGGGGATATCTCTATCGTTCAAGAATGGTTAAAATTGCTATTTAGTTTAGTTCTCATCGTCGCCAGCGTTGAAGGATTAGTTTGGGGAACGATTGGTTTGGGAGAAGTTTTAAATACACCATCTTTCTTGTGGGGTATTACCATCATCGCCGCTGCTACTAGTTTACCGGATGCTTTTGTTAGTATCCGCGCTGCCCAAAACAATGATAGTATCATTAGTCTCTCCAATGTATTAGGTAGCAATATTTTTGATTTACTCGTAGCCATTCCTGTAGGAATTTTGATTGCTGGTGCTTCAATAGTTGATTTTGCTATTACTGTGCCAATGATGGGTGCATCAATTTTGGCAACGATTGCTCTATTTGTGATGCTTCTGAGGAAGTTTGATTTGAGTTATAACGAATCCATTCTATTGCTAGTTATGTATGGAGCTTTCGTGGCATGGATGGTTTCGGAAACTTTTGGGATTACTAATGTAATTTGATAAATATCAGAAAAAGCGATGTTTCCGATGTAATACCACTTTTCTGAAAATATCAATTATTTATTGCTTATTTGTCCCAACCTACTCCCAATTCCCCGATCGTGTTAAGATCTTTCTCAATTATGAAAGCTGTGTTCGATACTTGGATTTTAACAAACATGGAAGTAGCACTATTATTAGCGAAATTACCCGAAGCTTATCAAGTTTTTGACCCTTTGGTAGATGTTCTCCCAATTATTCCCGTCTTTTTCTTGTTGCTAGCTTTTGTTTGGCAAGCTGCTGTAGGTTTCAAGTAAATAACCGATAAATATTTGTTAAGACAGGCGATCGCCTGTCTTCTTTTTTGCAAGATTTTCTTTGTCAAAATTGATATTACTTAACTTTTTGTAATAAATTATTAAATAGATACAAGCTTGATTTCAGGGTAATATTTAACGAGGTATTAACTATGGGTAACATTAATTTTGTTAAAGAAGATAAAGAGGTAATAGCGGCTGATGGTGCTAATTTACGATTGAAAGCCATGCAAAACAGCATTGATATCTATAAAGTATGGGGAAAAATGATGAATTGTGGTGGTGCAGGTCAGTGTGGAACCTGTATTGTAGAAATAACAGAAGGAATAGATAACCTCTCACCTCGTACGGATGTAGAAAATAAAATCTTGAAAAAAAAGCCGCAAAATTACCGCCTTGCTTGTCAAACCTTGGTTAACGGTTCTGTTAGTGTAGTAACCAAGCCTTGAATTGTAGTTTTGCTCCCCCTCTGACTTGATATAGGAGTAATGAATAGTGAAGAGTGAGTAGAGATAGGTTCGCTGCACTCTCACGGCTAATGACTTTTATACTTAATGGTGAATTTTTTTAATAAGGGAAATGCTATTCGCGAAGTGAGTCGTTAGACTAAAACCCCGCGATTTTCAATCCGGGAATGAAAGCTAAAAGCATGTCTTGTTTGATATCAATCCCTCAGTCCATCAGTAATGGTATCCTAAGACTATTGGTTGCAAATTAAAAGAGAGGCTTTTCTTGCTATGGAAACTAATGATTTGGGATTCATTGCGAGCATTTTGTTCGTATTAGTTCCCACAGTTTTTTTAATCGGACTTTACACCCTAACCGTTAGCCGCGAAAGCGGAAGAAAAGATACTTAATTAATACTCCATTTTTTAAAAGGAAAAACCCCAGCACAGGTTTGTGTAGGGGTTTTATCTATCAACCGCGAAATCTATGTATAGTTGAATGAGTTAAATTAATGGTTTATAATTTACATTGCGGCAGTACGCGCTAGTAAAACCGGACAAGTGGCATTAGTTCTGACATAATCAGATAACGAAGAACCCAAAAGTTTGTCTAGATCGACAAAACTTTTAGCAATTGAAGGGCGACGATCGGGAGAACCTAGCAATAATAAGTCTACGTTCATTTCTTCTGCCAAACTACAAATTTTTTCGCCCGGTTTACCAATACTGAGTACGCTACGAACATTAACGCCTCGTTTTTTAGCTTCATTTATGGCTGCTGCTAAAATGGGGTGGTTTTCGGCGTTAACTTGTGCAGTTTCAGATGATGGACTTTTTAAGTCAGTAATTACATGAGTTAAAATCAATTCCCCACCTTTGATATCTCTGATCAGGAATAAAGCCAAATCTAAACAGTATGTTGACGCTTCGGATTTGTCAATGGCTACCATAATCCGGTTAATTCTTTTGACATAAATGTCATTTTTAACCAGTAACATGGGACGAGAAGACAATTGAAAAACATACTGGCTAACTGAATTAGCCAAAATTGATCGCAAGCGCTTGAGTCCCCTTGAACCCATAATAATCAGATCCGCATCGATTTCATCCGCTACTTGTCCAACCACATCTTTGGGATCGCCTTGACGGAGTAGGGAATTGACTTGATTTGGATTTAGCTGCAACTTTTGAATAGTATTTGCTAAAAGTTTACCGCCTTCTTCCAACTTGGTTGTCATTATTTGGGCGGTGGTTTGTGGAGGAACAACGTGTAAAAACGTAACTTTCGCTCGTTGTATTGATGGTATTTCCTCCATAACTTTGAGCATATCTTCTGCTTGTCCCGATCCTGAGACAGCTAGCAAAATGTTTTGCATCATAGGGACATCTTCTTCATTGCGTAGCTAAGGTTTTCACCGCCTTGCTTGAGTTTCCTCTGTTGTTTGTCATTCCCATAGCAGACAAATGACAAAGGACGGTTTTCTATACAAGAACCTAAATTATTTGAATTTAAAATTTCGGTTCTATATTCCGAAGGCTTACTTTTAATTTTGCACTATTTTATTTACAAATAATCATTAAATTTATTAGTCGTAATCTATGTTTAATAAAGTTAATTATAACTAAGTAAAGTTTTGTAAATAAAAACCGACAAAGGTAAAGATACATATGATAGTAAACTAAATCATTTAAATTTACTATCATATGTATTGATTCATTGAATAAATTTGCGGTAAGTTCAAAACAGTTCAATTTGCTATAACAAATTAAACTTTGATTTCCCTTGTAGATTTATAGATTGCATCACAAAGAGACGTTGCATTGCAACGTCTCTACATTGGCGTTAATTATTTAGCGAAGAAAACGGGAATGGGGATTAGATAGAAAAAACAAATCAGCCTATGCCTTACGATCTATTTTTCAAGCAGCACTTTTCAAACCATTGTGCTTGAGTAAAGGTTCGGTACTTGGTTCCCTACCCCGGAAGGATTTAAATACTTCCATTGGATGCTTGCTACCACCAAGGGCAAGTATGGTGTCGCGGTAGCGTTTACCGGTAGTTTTAATAGCTTGTTCATCTTCCAATCCGGCTTCTTCAAAGGCAGCAAAGGCATCTGCACTCAGAACTTCAGCCCATTTATAGCTGTAATAACCTGCGGCATATCCTCCAGCAAAAATGTGTCCAAATGCACAGAGAAAATTATCTTCGGGGAGTGGTGGCAATATAGTTGTATTCTTGGCGATACGGTTGCGTACATCGTCGGGAGTTTCATTACCACCGGGACGATAACGGTAATGTAATTCTATATCGAGCAAGCTAAAGTGCAACTGACGCAACATGCCACTACCGCTCATATAGTTTCGTGCTGCTACAAGCTTCTGATAATAATGCTCTGGTAAAGGTTCGCCGGTTTCATAATGCTTGGCCATTCCCATTAAAGTAGGCCGTTCGTAACACCAGTTTTCCATAAACTGGCTGGGTAATTCTACAGCATCCCACTCAACATTATTAATACCGGCAGCGCTGGGATAATCTATCTTGGTAAGCATATGCTGCAAACCGTGTCCGAATTCATGGAAGAGGGTTTCTACTTCCGTGAAAGTCATTAAGCTGGGTTTATCATCTATTGGGGGGGTTTGGTTGCATATCAAATATGCGACTGGTAACTGTATATCTGCTTTACCATTCTCGTGAATTTGACGGCGATTGAGACAGGTATCCATCCATGCACCGCCGCGTTTTTCTGCAGGACGGCTATAGGGGTCTAAATAGAAGTAAGCTATGGGAGTACCTGCTTCATCGGCTATTTGAAAATAGCGGACATCTTCGTGCCATATCGGCGCTTGTCCGTCAGCAGGAGTAACACTAACGTTAAATAATCGTTTTACTAATCCGAATAAGCCATCGAGTACTTGGGGAAGGGGAAAATAAGGACGCAATTCTTCTTGTGTAAAAGCAAACTTTTCTTCCCGTTGACGTTCTGACCAAAAGGTGGTATCCCAGTTTTTTAAATCAGAGGCTTCTGGGGCATTTTTACCAGTTGCGAATTCTTTGAGTTCTTCAAGTTCTTTTTGTGCGGCATCATAACTGGTGCGGCGTAATTCTTCCAATAGTTTATCTACCGCTTCGACGCTAGGAGCCATTTTACTCGCTAAACTAATCTCGGCATAGTTATTATATCCGAGTAACTCTGCTAATTGCTGTCTTAACTCCAAAATACGCTTAATTATAGGCTTATTATCTAATTCTCCCTCTGATGCACGAGAGACAAAAGCTTTATATAACTGCTCGCGTAAGTCTCGCCGCTTGCTGTGCTGCATGAAAGGTGCATAACTGGGAATGTCTAAGGTGATGCGCCAAGGGCCATTTTCTGGGGTGGCATTTTCCTCTCCTGCATCTCTTGCTGCTTGCGCTACTAAACTCAGCCAGCTTGGGGGTAAACCTTCGACTTCTTCAGGTTTTGTTAACGTCAAACTAAAAGCTTTGGTTGCATCCAAAACGTGATTTGAGAATTTTGTAGAAAGTTCCGCCATTTCCATTTGAATGGCGTTGAAATCTTCTTGCGCTTCACCAGCTAAACCAATGCCAGAAAGTTCTGCATCGCGAATAGCGGATTCCACAATTCGTTGTTGTGCTGAATCCAAAGTGTTCCAAATATCCCCCTCTGCCAGGGCTTTAAAAGTGTTGTAAATAGGTTTACTTTGGCTAACTCGGTTAGAAAACCCGATGATTTGGGGTTGTACAGTTTCGTAGGCTTGACGTAATTGGGGGCTATTTTGCACGCCCATCAAATGGCTAACTATACCCCAACTCCAAGTCAAACGTTCGGTTATCTGTTCTAAAGGTTCTACTAAACTGCTCCAAGTGGGTTCTACATTCGCTTCTAATTGAGTAAGTTCTTCGTTTAACTCCAAGAGTAATTGATTTAAAGCTGGTTTTACGTGTTCTGGCTTTACCTCTGTAAAAGGAGGTAAACCTGAACATTTGAGCAAGGGATTATCTGAAGTCGCAAATGAGGCAGTCATAGATGTGTGAGAAATAATTATCTTAGTATATATAGTTCTAATTTGGTGTGCCCTTTATCCATCAAGTTACTTCAACCAATGAGCAAAGTCTGTGGTAAAGGTATCATTCAATATACTTTCCCGAATCTTAGTAGTAAACCTAATTAATTCGGTAATATTGTGAATGCTCAATAATGTATAAGCCAAAATTTCCTGTGCGCGTATCAGATGCGATAAATAAGCACGAGTAAAGTTTTGGCAAGTGTAGCAAGGACAAGTTTCATCAAGGGGAGTAAAATCTTCACGAAATTTGGCATTTTTGATATTCCAACGCTCGCCTTTTACCATCGCCGTACCGTGTCTAGCCCAGCGAGTCGGAATTACGCAATCAAATAAGTCTACCCCCGAAGCGATGGCTAGTACCATTTCTTGATGTGTACCCACGCCCATTAAATAACGTGGCTTTTGAGCGGGCAATAAAGGTGCTGTTTCTCGAACAATTTTGTGAATTAATTCTGGCTCTTCTCCGACACTTACACCACCAATGGCATATCCCGGTAAATCCAGCTTGGTTAAATCATTTGCCGCTTTACTACGCAAGTCGGCATAAATGCCACCCTGTACAATCCCAAATAATGCTTGTTCGCTACGATTATGCGCTTCCACACATCTCAATAACCAACGATAGGTACGATCTGTTGCAGCTTCTACTTCTTCGCGATTAGCTGTTGCAGGGGGACACTCATCAAATGCCATGATGACATCCGCACCTAAAGTATTTTGAATTTCTATTGATTTTTCTGGCGTTAAATTTATAATTTTTCCATCATGAGGCGAGCGAAAGCTTACTCCTTCTTCAGTAATTTTACGCATTTCACTCAAGCTAAAAACCTGAAACCCACCGGAATCGGTAAGCATCGGTTTATCCCAACCCATGAACTTATGCAGTCCACCTCCGCCTGCTACAATCGCCTCGCCCGGTTGTAGATGGAGATGATAAGTATTTGATAACA